>Ga0307986_10000523_pt1 | contig 28781 bp, 30 predicted proteins | sample EllFjometageno82_FD_203170 | JGI IMG/M metagenome (GOLD analysis project Ga0307986, IMG submission 203170) | Marine microbial communities from Ellis Fjord, Antarctic Ocean - #82 | ecosystem: Environmental > Aquatic > Marine > Unclassified | place: Southern Ocean | collected 2014-10-09 | reverse complement strand
AAGAAGACCACTCGGTCGGCGAATGCCGCGGCGTTGACATCGTGGGTGACCATCACAATGGTTTGTCCCAGCGTGTCGACGGCTTGGCGCATGAACTCGAGGATTTCTGAGCCGGTGCGACTATCGAGGTTGCCCGTAGGTTCGTCGGCAAAAATGATGTCGGGCCGACTAGCCATGGCTCGTGCCACGGCAACACGTTGTTGCTGCCCGCCGGAAAGTTCGTTAGGCCGATGGGTAAGACGATCTGCTAGGCCAACAGCGGTGACCACCTGATCGAGCCAAGCGGGATCTGGCGTGACGCCGGCCAGGTCCATCGGCAGGGTGATGTTCTCGATAGCGCTGAGGGTGGGCACCAGATTAAAGGCTTGGAAGATGAACCCCAAACGGTCACGGCGCAACAATGTGAGTTCTTTGTCCGAAAGGGCGGTGAGGTCGTCGGTGCCGATGAAGACGTTGCCACCACTTAGTTCGTCGAGCCCTGCCATGCAGTGCATGAGGGTGGACTTTCCTGACCCGGATGGACCCATGATGGCGGTGAACTTGCCGGTGTGAAATACCACATCGACATCGTCAAGGGCAACAACTTGAGTGTCGCCCTCGCCGTAGACTTTCCGTGCTTTTTGGGCGAGAGCCGCGACGGTAGAGGAAACAGTTGCGGGGGGAGCATCAGTCATCCATCCAATCTAGGCCGCAACGTGAAAATCCCCAGCGCCACTACCCAGGGATTGGATAGTGGCGCTGTGGGGGGCCGATTAGGCCTTGCAATATGGCATCCCGGACGCGCAACGGCCCCCAGCTCGAAGAGCCAGGGGCCGTTGCTAAATCAGAAATACGGACTTAGGCTCGCATGCCCTTTGCGATTGCTCCGACGACAGCGTCCTTTACCGGAACCATGCCGACGATGATGATGCCGTTGATTACGAAGCTCATCCATTCTTCGCGGATAGCGCCGGTGAAGACGTTCACAATATGAATGTCGAGAAGCCAGACCATACCGATGGCAACAGCCACCTCAAGATGGCCTCCAACCAAGGGCAGCTTCCGCACTATGTCGGAAGCCCCAGCGAGGTCGAGGACAGAGTTAATAATGGCCATTACGCCACCAAGCGCAATCGCCATAGCTAGCAAAGCTGCAACGGTGTACATAGTTTGTTTCCCCTTTGGGTCCGTAGACCCGATTTACAAATCGGGCATTCGTCCGATTTTGTTTCAAGTTTCTGACTAGTTTTAACACAGAGTGTTACATCGCCACTGCGATAGTTCTTGAATTCGTAACATTTAGTTCTTGGATTCGTAACGTCCAGACATCCCAAATCTGATAAGGCACACTGCCATACACCCCTAGGCCCGACCGAAATGTTCGGGAATTGCCGTAGTTTGAAATGACGTGTTATTCGTTGCCTGTGGCTGGTTCTTCGGTGGGGATCATTAGTCCGTCACTGGCCGAAATGTTGGTGCGCAACTGGGCCATACTCGGATCATCGAGCGAAAACTGACGTAAGCGGTCAACCCAAAGATCTCGATACTGACAGTACGTTACGTGTTGACGTTCGGCTGTTTGGTAGTCGCTTCGGCGAACAGCGTGAATGGTTGCGTCAGCCGCAACAGCCATGGCGCTGAGTTCGGCCCGCATCACCGGCGCCGGGTGGGCACTAGTTGCCTCGACCAACTGGGGGTGAAGCCGGTCGTGCTCCGCAGTGATCGAACCATCGGTGAGATCGACCGCGAGGTGAGAGTCGCCAAGATCGGCTAGCAGGGATTCGTGCGCTGTTACCCATTCAGCAACTACAGGGGCAAAATCCTGGTGCCAGATTGCTAACTCTTGTCGGTTGATGGGTGATACGTCAGATGGTGCATCAGTGGTTTCGTCGATAGACCACCGTGGTGTTCGGTCACGACGAAGCCAGATACTGAGCAAGATCAATACCAAGCACCCCACCACAACGGCCAAAGGCACGGCGTAGTTGAGGTCTGATACTGCGTCGAACAAGGTTGCCTCCATATGCGAAGTCTCCAATGGAGACAACAGAAGGCTAACCCGCCGCATTGCAGCACCGGGTGCATGCTTAGTGGGCTGCTAGACAGCGTTGCCAGATCGTCATATTTGCAAGGTTGCTACTAACACGGAACCATGGTTACTGTGACCGAAGACACAAGCCAGCGACGGCAATCCGGGGGGATTTCGTCGTAGGCCTAGGGCCATGTCGTAGTCGTCGGATGCTGGGGGGTTTCCGCCGACTGCGACTGGTTAGTGACGAACTTTTGGGGGTTTGTCATTTACCGACTTCTTGGTGTGGCAGAACCAACAGTTGTCAACCGGGGTCCCTCGCCAAGTGACGTCGCACGCCACACAATGAAGTGTTGAGCGGCGGATCACTTGGGGTGCCCCCGCGCTGCCTTGCTTCGTAAAGGACGAGCGCGACGGGTGCGGCAAAATAGAAGTACGGATCGCAGGCATCGGCGCCATCTTCATACGCGGCATTGGGACAATGGTGGATGGTGCGGCGTTAGGTAGATACCGTCAACACGAATAACTATCTATATGCCGAGCAGTTGGCAAGAAAAGATCTCACCTTATGGCCATCGAATGCCCCGAAGCGGACGGCTCTAGCGCCCGCCAGACCTCATTTAGTAGCGCACCTCCAATGTGCATCGACCCATCGAAGCGTTACACGGCAACGATGACTACTTCGTTAGGCGAAATCGTCATCGCTCTGGATGCGGCTAATGCCCCCAAGACGGTCAACAACTTCGTATTTCTGTCCCGCTATCACTACTACGACAGCCTGGGCTTCCACCGCATCATTGGTGGATTCATGTGTCAAGGTGGCTGCCCTGACGGCACCGGAATGGGTGGCCCTGGGTACAAGTTCGAAGACGAACTTCCTCAGCCCGGTCGTTATGAAATTGGCTCCATTGCCATGGCCAACGCTGGCCCGAATACCAATGGCTCTCAGTTCTTCCTAATTAGCGGACCTAGCGGTGCCGGCCTCCCGCCGCAGTACTCGCTGTTCGGCAAAATTGTGAAGGGTCTTGAAATTGTGGTTGACACCATGCAAAACGTGGCCACCGCTCGTGGTGATAAGCCGCTCGAAGACGTCGTCATTGAATCGGTGACCATCACCGAACACGACGACTGATTACTAAAACGTTCTTCGCCTTGGGTGGCTGGGTTGCTCGAAAGAGTCAGCGCAGTCACCCATTGCCGATTTTGGGGTCATGTTTGAGCTAGTGACACGACGTGACCCGAGCTGCTAATCCTGCGGGATCGTTAGTGTTTGTCCTACCTGAATGATGCTGTCGATCGTCATGTTGTTGGCTTCGAGTAGTTCGTTCAAACTCACGCCATGCAGGTCAGCAATGGCACCAGTGGTATCGCCGCTGCGGACGGTGTATTCGTCGGCCTCTAGGCGGTTGGTGCCTGGTGCCGTAACAGGCCCCTCGGGTGCAGTATCCGCCGAACTGCCTGATGGAACCGGGACTTTGAGTTCGTCCCCCACGGTGAGATCCACCGAGTCGAGGGCATTAATTTCCAAAAGATCGGCGGTTGTTGTCTGGAAACGGTCGGCAATTTCACCCAGCGTGTCGCCCGCCGCCACGGTGTAGGCAGTGAGCACTCGGTTGCCCGATAGATCGATGTCGCCGCCCGGCTGATCATCGTCGAGCGTTTCGGCGGGCGGCGGAATCGGAACCCGGATGACGTCACCAATATTGAGAACCTGTTCCACGTTCATAGCGTTGGCCTCAAGGATCGAATCGACGGAAACGTTGAGATTTTCGGCAATACCGCCCAAAGTGTCGCCCGCGGCGATGACGTAATCAGTCGTGGTCGGCGTCGCCGTTGGGACCGCAGTGGGGATTTCGATAACTACCGAGGGTTCGAGATCGTCGTCGTCGGGTCGGTCGGCAGATTCGGGGCCGGTGGTGCCGCACGCCGCAAAGCCGAAGGCGATGACCACAAAGAGGAGCAGGAAACGACGAAACACACCATGAGTCTAGAACGTTGTCACCGATCCACAGGTAGTAAATGGAGGAGGATTGGCGAACTAGGCCAACGAGGGCAGGTATGAACTGCGAGCGGTAGCTCCTGCGTTGGCAACGATCCGTCGATGTAAAGCGCCTATCTCGTGGCTCCGGCCACGTAGTGAGCCCTCGACACCGGAGAAGTCGACAACCGTGTGCAATGTGCCCACCACGTTGGGTGGAAATGGCAAGCCGCGTACTTCGCACCAATCAGTAATGTCGATCCACAACAGGTCGGTGACATCTGCCTGGGATAGGTCGAGGGGGTCGCCCGTCTTGAACCACATCACGTGCAAAATGACCGCGGCGGCATCTATATCGAGGGTGCGTCCCTGCGACAATGCCCACCGCACCAACTGGAGTCGTAGGTTGCGCAGGCGGATGCCATGGTTGAAGTCGCGTGCCCTGGTGTGGGGTGTACGGACCCGTAGTCGAGGCGAACGAACCTCATGGGTGGCAAAGTCGGCGGTTACAACAGTCATGAACCCATCATGACGATGGGGTGTGACACTTTTGCTTGCCTACTCGCGACAGCTTCGCTGTCGCTCCTTACGGCTGATACGCACGGCGCCTATCGCCCTGCACTTCCGTTCCGGGCTCACCTGGTTGCTTCCGCAACCCACTACGTCTTGCCTACTGGTGGTTGGCTGACTCGTATATGTCTGGCTCCAGATCGCCTTGGAGCCAGCCTTTGCTTACTAACACCTGGTCATCTACCGAAAGGGTGCGCTGGCGCAGAGCGGTAGCAAAAATCGGGGCTTCGTCGGTGCCGCCGAAGCCGAGCGTAATAATTCCTGCCGCGATAGAGGCATCATCGGGGTGACCAATAGAACGGCCGGTTGGGTCATCGACGCGGTGACCATGCAGGTGGTTAAGACCCAACGACACCGTTGTGAGGTTGTACCCATCGGTTGTGCCGGAAGCCCCCAGCATGGAACGCACCAGATCGGTGTCGCCATGACCGCCTTGAATTTCGGCGACATGATTGTTTTGAACCGTGAGGGTTACGGGTGAACGCACGTATTCGCCCAATGTGGTGTGCAAGTCGCCGGGCATGAGCACGACGGTGCCATGCACGGTTTTGGGGCCGGCAACGATGATGCACTGCCCAGAAGGCCAAAGAGCAACCTGGCCTTTGCCGGCGACGCCAGTTTGGCCCGAGATGGATGACCCACCGAGGTCGATGGTTAGTGACGTGCCGTGGTCACATGAAAGGGTGAGCTCAGATCCTTTGGTGCAACGGTCGGTCGCTCGTTGCACTCTGTGGCTGAGTCCGGGGTGGGGACTGTTGCGGTTTATTCGCTCGGTATCGCTGGTTCGCATGACCACGACAGCAGCATGCTTCTCACCGACAGTCATGGCGGAGTTAGAGGAGTGACCGAAGCCCTTCGTCCGGAAATCAACGACAACGTCTGCCGCCTCGGCGGCAGCGGTCACCACGGGAGACTCTACGTGGGGCCCCATGGGTTGACGGAGGGAAACAACGATGGGCGTTGCTCCGAGACGCAGCACAGCAAGGCGGGCTGCCGCTACAGCGTCTTCTTGAGCGTCGGCGTCGGAGAGCAGCGCAACGTGTGCGGCAGAACCGACACCACAAAGATCAAGGTGGCGGGTAAAAACGTCGGTGGTAGTCCAATCAGCGATGGCGCCACAGTATCCGCCCACGACGCCTAGTGGACAGCTAGCTTTCGTCCATGACTGAAAGCGGCAGGTCCGAAGCCTCGATGTACTGCGATCGAGTGAGTTGCGAGAATGTAGCAACAGTGATGTTGCTTTTTCGTCCTTCCGAAACCTCAGCGTGGCTGCATGACTACGACCCAACCAGCCGAACGTTGGGCATCACGCTATGTATCGACCATGCCAATCGCGTGACTGTGCCAATTGGTTGGACCATTACCGACGAACGCGCCTCGGGTAATCGTCTGGTCACCGAAACTAGGCATATGCGAGTCGAGCCTTCCGAAGAATCAGATACCGAAACCGAAATTGAAGCGGTCGAGGACATGGACGATTTCGATCAGACCCCGGCCGAAGAACTCGTGACTACACCGGCCGTAGCCGAGGTAAACGAACCTGTGACCGACGAAAATGAAGTCGCTGCCGTTGTTGCTCCAATTTATTCGGCCAATACGTCAAGCGATGACGACGGACGACCTACGTTGTGGGACCAAGACGCCGACGGCGCCGATGACGTCGATGCAGCGCACGACGAATCGTCTGATGATCAAGACGATGAGGACGAAGGCGATCTTCCCCCGTCGCTTCGGGTAGATAGTTCGTCGCCCCTGCTCAGTCGAGCATTCCGCGCCGCTCATATCGAGTAGCAGGCCCATCATGACCGTCGCCAAGCGGATGGCCGTAGTTCTGGCCATCATTGCGGCCTTGGTTATTGCCCTGGCGGTCTCCGCTGGCGACACCGACGAGCCTGAACAGGCGCAGGCGGCACTTCCACCTACGGCTACTGTAGCCACGCCGGTGCCAGCGATCCCTGAGCCAACTACCGAACCAACGCCGGTACCGACCCCGGCCCCGACGCCCTACGCGGGGTGGGTAGATCCGGCCACCTCCGGTCAGCCGTTCGGTGACACGGTGGAGGGCATCTTGACCTTCCGCGGTTCGGCCACCCGGAGCTACTACGGGGCCGGTCCCGTTCCGGTCGCGCCGCAAATTGTGTGGAGCTTTCCCGACACGTCGATGTGTTCGGAGTCAAGTGTGGGCAGTGAGACCACCACTTGGTGCGGTACCGGTTGGACCGGACAACCGTCGGTGTGGGAACGCGATGGTCAGACCCTGGTGTCATTTGGGGCCTATGACCGGGCCGTCCATCTACTCGACGCCGATACAGGCGATCGAATTGTCGATGATTTCGTGTCCGGCGACATCATCAAGGGTTCGGTGTCGGTCGACCCCGACGGCTTCCCCCTTATTTACTCCGGGTCGCGCGACAACTTCCTCCACATCTTGTCCTATGACCAAGGTGAATTCGTCGAGCTATGGCGTCTCGATGCCTACGCCGTGAGTCCGACATTGTGGAATGACGATTGGGACGGATCCCCCCTCATTATCGATGACTATCTTTTTGAGGGTGGTGAAAACTCCAACATTCACATCGTCAAGCTCAACCGTGGCTATGACGCCGATGGCAAGGTCACGGTCGATCCCGAACTCGTTTTTTACGCCCCGGGCTGGGACGCAGAACTCACTGCAATCCATGGCAGCAATGTTTCCATAGAAAATTCGGTAGCTATCAGTGGCAATACCTTGTGGTTCGCTAACTCCGGTGGCCTGGTGCAGGGGTGGGATATCACCGGACTGAAGGAAGGCGTGACTCCGGAACGTATCTTCCGCTGGTGGTCCGGCGATGACGTAGACGCCTCATTGGTAATCGACGACGAAGGCTTCATCTATGTGGCCGCCGAGTACGAGAAATCGCGGCAGCGGTCCCTTGATGTTGGCCAACTCATCAAACTCGATCCCACCAAACCCGACGATCCAGTTGTGTGGTCCTTCTTTGATCACGGCACATCCATCGCCGGCATTTGGGCGACCCCAGCGGTCTACAAAGACGTGGTCGTCACTTCAACCGACGGCGGTCGGGTCGTTGGGTTGGATCGAGCGACCGGCGAAATCCGATGGGAAAAGCGGCTCCCAGGGCCAGTATGGAGTTCGCAAGTAGTCGTTGATGATGTGCTCATCCAAGGCGACTGTGCCGGGGTTCTGCATGCCTATGACCTCAGCGACACGACAATCGATCCTCCCGAATTGTGGTCGGTGAATATTGGTGGCTGTATCGAATCCACTCCCGCGGTCTGGGATGGCGTGATCTATGTCGGAACTCGGGGCGGCCGGTTCCATGCGATTGCTGATGTGCCGATAACCTCAGAGCAATGACAGTCATGACCCAGCCATTCAAACGCGGCGACAAAGTGATAAGCACCACCGATCTGGCGCGAGTTCCCGAGGGAACGAACGGCAAGGTCATGGTCGCCAATGGGTTTACCTGGTTGCGTTACTGGGTGCACTTCGATAACGGCGTAGAACTCGGACACATCAACCACGACAACTTGGTTAAGGCCAACCAGTGGGATGCGTTCTTGATCGAGCGAGAAGCTGCCGCTAATGCGGTCGGAGAAGTAGATGAGACCAACGGGGTCGCCGATGCCGGGGCTATAGCGGCCACCGGAGGCGTGGGTGTCGAGGATGTCGTTGTGGGTGGCGTAACCGTTCCCGGTTTTTTGTTGGAGCGCAGCGCCGACGCTCGCACTCGCCTCAGCGCGTAGCCCCTTAGCTACTTATCACGCAGGTATGCCTGTAGCTCGGCGGCAAGTTCGTCGCCGGATGGCAAGTGTTCTTCGGCCACGGCATCAAGCTGTTGTTCGAGGTTGGTGACATACGCTCGCATTTCATCGTCGGCGTCCAGGGCCACGTTGATGCGTTGCCGCCAGTCTTTGGCGTCTTGTTCTAGAGCTTGATGGTTGGTGGCAATACCGGTGATTAGTTCGAGGCGGGCTAGGAGCGATCGGGCTGCTTCCGGGTTAGCGGAGCCGGGAACATAATGAGGAACGCTCACGCGTAGTGAGATTACGGGCATGGTGCTGATGGCGAACCGTGTTTGGATTACACCAGCCACGCCGGTTGGGCCTTCGTACTTCGGTGCTCCGAGGCCAAGACGTTTGGCCAAAATCGGATCAGGCGAAGTGGCGACGACCCCCGGTGACCGCGAGTGTGGGGTGAGCCCAGGGCTGGAACCTAAGGTGACGACCAGCCCGGTTGATGCCTGATGAGAGATGTCGAGGAGGTGATCGACGAAGGTGCGCCACCGGAAATGGGGTTCGACCCCAGACATAATGACCAAATCTCGATCATGACCTTCGACTATTGCCCCGAGAATACGGTTTTCGGGCCAGGTCATCATGCGCTTGCCGTCGGGCCCAAACGCAACACGGGGGCGCTGTTGCGTGAAATCAAACAGAAAATCAGGATTGATGGCGGCGATTTCGAAGGCCTGATGGTGTTTGGCAAGGTGGCGGGTTGCCAAGGTGGCGGCCTCGCCAGCATCGAACAGGCCAGCGAGGGCGATTACAAAGACCGGATTGCGCAACTGGCCGTCGAAAGTGAATTGCATCGCCTCGTCGAGTGGCACCGGTGTGACGGGAACAGATCCGAATAGCGGTGGTGTGTCGAAGGGTTCGGTGGTCATCTTCTTTGGAGACTATCGGGTGTCGGGTTGACGACAATCGTCGGTCAGGTCCGTCTGAGAAGATGGCAGGCGATCTTTTCGCCTGAATCAGTGGTCGGGAACACCGGCGACTAGCCTCTGCGCAATGACGACAACGGATCCCTTCAATTGTCCACGCTGCCAGACGGCCGTGGCAGAAGATTTTTATGGCCCGTGTGATTCGTGCCGCAGCGAACTACGTGCCACTTTGGGGGGAGAGCAACGCGATATAGCGCCTGCCGAATACGAACCCAAGATGAATGTGACTCCGAATGCGGTGGCACTAAAGGATTAAATTCATGGCTCCCGTCACCGACGATCAACTCCGCGAAATGACCCAGGCGTTGGTGGCCAACCATGACTCCAACGACATGGTGGCATTTCGAGGCGCCCAGTTTGATGCCGGGTTAGCTCTGGTGAACTTTCCCGAAGGCCGTGGCGGCCTTGGGCTAGCTCCCGGCAAACAGATGATTGTCGAAGAAGAGCTTCGCAAAGCATCCAAGTACTGGAACAACCTTGCCCTCAATCCGATTGGGATCGGAATGGGTATGCCAACGGTGCTTACCCATGCCAATGAAGAGCTCCAAGATCGACTCTTGCGGGCCTGTTTCACGTGCGAAGAGATCTGGTGTCAAATGTTCTCCGAGCCAGGCGCTGGCTCCGATGTCGCCGGATTGTCGATGCGGGCTGATCTTGATGGCGACGAATGGGTGCTCAACGGCCAAAAGGTTTGGACCACGCTGGCGCATGTTTCTCGTTGGGGCATGATCGTGGCCCGTAGCGATCCCGAAATGCGCAAGCACAAGGGGCTCACCTACTTCATGGTCGACATGGAAACACCCGGTATTGAAGTGCGGCCGCTCTACCAAATCACCGGCGAAGCCGAATTCAACGAAGTTTTCATGACTGACGTTCGCATTCCTGACAGCCAGCGTCTGGGTATGCGCGGCGACGGCTGGCGGGTAGCGCTAACCACGCTGATGAACGAGCGGGTTGCCCTCGGCGGTGGCGGCACCCCTCGTGGTGGCGGTGCAATTTCGCTTCTCACCGACCTGTGGAACGAGCTAAAGCCGTCCGAAGATTCGCCGCAGTACGGGGTTTGGCGAGACCGGATCGCTCAGCTTTGGGTCGAAGCTGAAACCCTGCGACTTACGAGCCACCGTGCCAAGAACGGGGCCAAGTTGGGCAACCCCGGGCCCGAAGGTTCCGTGGGCAAACTGATGTCCGCCGAACTGAATAAGCGCATCTATGAGGCAGCTATCGACCTGCATGGCGCGGACGGCATGCTTTATGAGTCTGGCTATCCACTCACGCGAGCCACCACGGCCGCGACGTATGGCGTCGACACCAAGAAGGCGTTCTTGCGGGCCCGAGCCAACTCGATTGAAGGGGGCACTTCTGAGGTGATGCGCAACATCTTGGGTGAGAGAGTCTTAGGACTGCCCGGTGATGTACGGGTCGATAAAGAGCTTCCGTGGACCGAAGTTCCTCGTAACTAGCGGTACTCCAAAACGCAAAGAGGCCGGATCCTCACGGACCCGGCCTCTTACTTGCGTTTGTTTAGCTCAGCGTTGGATTAGATGTTTCCAAGGCGGCGGCTACCGGCAACAACCATGGCGCCACCGGCGGCAATGGTGAGGCCAATGATGGCGAGCTGCGTGCTCTCGCTACCAGTTTCGGGAAGTTCTTCCTCGGCTGCCTCGACCTCCGCAGCATCTTCTTCGCCGATGGTGATGATGGTGAAGCCCGCGTCGGAAGCATCGACGTTGGAAATTGCAATAGCCAGGCCGCCTTCAGGGATGTCGTAGGTGACCTCTGTTTCAGCAATGTTGCCATCGCTGTCAGGGGATGTAGGCACGAGGTTGGTTACGTCGCAGGTATCAACTGTGGGTGTTGCATCGCCCTCAGGAATATCGCAAGCCAAGATGAAGAGACCGGGATCGGAGAAACCTTCGCCGGTGATTATGAAGGTGGCCTCACCTGGAGCATCTACATAAGTAGGATCGGAGGTAACGGTAGGACCGTCTTGGGCCGATGCTGGGGCCGAAAAGACCAGTCCCATCATGGCAACAACGGTCACGATCATGAGTAACTTAGTTCGCATAAGTTTTTCCTCTTCTTTGGTAAGAATTTATACAACGGACCCAATCCGTTGATTGGTGGAAAGCCTAGACCAAATGCCCTCGTGGGTGCCAGCTCCTGTAGTACAACTGACCCATGGTGCGAATTGTCCTGGCTTGGTGGGTGCTCGGTATTGCGCTTGCCGGATGGCTACGTTGGCAACGGTCCGGCGGCATCCGTCTAGCGAACCTCCGCATGGACCTTGCGTCAGGCGTCCTGATTGGCAGTTTTGGGCTGCTGCTATGGCGTCTGCTTATTTAGCCACGATCCCGATTACGACGCGACTACCCCAGGGTGCTGTCAGGCAAGGAGCGCCGAAGGAAATCGAGTTGGTGCAATAGCAAGTTCTCGGCGACTTCTTCTTGTGGCGTCATGTGCGAAACCCCAGGTAGGGGTAACACCTCGTGGGGTTTACCCGCTGCCAGTAGGGCTCGTGACAACTGCAAGGTGTGGGCCGCTACGACGTTGTCATCGGCGAGACCGTGAATAAGTAGTAGCGGTCGATCGAGTTCGTCCGCCCAAGTCGTGACGGCTTCGCTGCGGTAGGCCTCGGGAGAGGTGTGAGGGTGGCCCATGTAGCGCTCCGTGTAGTGCGTGTCATAGAGAGCCCAGTCGGTGACGGGTGCCCCGGCGATGGCAGCATGGAAGGTGTCCGGCTGAAGGCAAACAGCAAGTGCCGCGAGATAGCCACCGAAACTCCACCCCCGAATAGCGACTCGGCTGAGGTCGAGATCGGGGACCAGTTGGCCCGCCGCGGCGAGACCATCAGCCTGATCGGAAACCGTGGCGTGTCCGAGGCTTTGCCATACGTCGCGTTCCCACTTCCCGCCCTTAGCCGGGGTACCGCGACCATCGATTATGAGTACAGCGAAACCCTGGTCGGCGAACCATTGCGAGGTGAGGTAGCCGTCGCGGGAGGCCAGTACTCGTTGGGCGTGTGGCCCACCGTAGGGGTCAAGGAGCACCGGGAGTTTGTCGCCGACCCGGTGATTCGTCGGAAGTACGAGCGCCGCGGGCATTTTGTGGTCGCCGAGTTCGAGCAGCGTGATATTGGAGGCCAATTTTGGATCGGCAGCGTTGGAGATAATCGTGTGGGGGCCGGAATCCGTGTGCACCGTGGTCTTGGTTCCGCTGAATGCCAGTGACCGTTCGATGGTCACAAAGGTGTCGCCTCCGGAAACGGCACTGATTACCCCCCCGCTGTCGAACAAAGGCGTCATCGTGCCATCGAGGTCGATGCGGGCAATGGACCGCTCGGAGGGTGTGGTGGCGACGGTCGCAATAACGTGATCGTCGCGAACGGCGACGACGCCGGTGATCTGTTGATCCGTGGCGGTGACCGGCGTCCCATCGACGGTGAAACGACGGGAGGTCTCATCATCGAGAATCATCACTAAATGTTCTCCGACCCAGGCCGGGACTCCCGCCACAATGTCGATCCAGTGGTGATCGCTAAAACGGGCAACCTCGGAGACGGCGCCATCTGCGACGTCGACAGCTAGACAGGCCATGGTCTTTTGATCGCGGGTTTGCACCGTGACGAGGAGTTCGTCGGCGGTCCGCCAACTTACGTCTGCCAGGTACTCGAACTCGTCGCGTTGCCATTTGATGGCAATTCGGTTGCCAGCAAGGTCGATAATGACCAGGTCGACGAGCGCATTTTTGGTGCCCGCCGAGGGGTAGCGCACGGTGCGAGTGGGTGACTTGGGTTCGGTGGGGTCGGCGAGATGCCATTGGTCAACGGGCCGATTGTCGACGCGACAAACGGCCAGTTTGTCGCCGCTCGGCGACCACCAGAACCCACGTGACCGGCGCATTTCTTCCGCAGCAATAAACTCGGCCAATCCCCAGGTTACGTCTGGGTCCCGGTCGCCAAGAAGCTCGCGATCGCCGTTCTCGCCGGTAATGCGCAGTGCGCCGTCGGCTACGTAGGCAACGAGCGTTGAGTCGGTATTGAACCTTGGGTCGAATGCTCCGGCGGCACAGTCGATGGCACTCGTTGTGCCGTTGCGTTCGCTACGAAAGAGTTGTCCGTTAAGCGCAAAGACAAAATGCGTCAGACGGGCGTCGGCGGCATAGCGCACAATGCCTGATGCCCCCTCGCGGGCCCGCTCGCGGCGGGTTCGTTCGGCTGCCGGGAGCTTGGCGTCAGGATCGAGCAATGTGGATGCATCAACCAGCAAGTGCTCTTGGCCACTCACAACATCGAGGTACCAGAGATCGTTGTTGGGGTTGTCGCCCGCAGGACTGCGCAAGAACGCGACACCCGAACCATCGTCAGCGACCGCGATGTTGCGAGGCGCACCCAACGAAAACCGTTGCGTCCGGGCAGAACGACGAGGAAATGAATCGACCATGGGGTGAGACTACTGGGGCACCTCAAGAGCGGTCGTACCGAACAGCGCCGCTAACCTCACCTTTGGCAATACCGCCCCCGTAGCTCAGTGGATAGAGCATTGGTTTCCTAAACCTTGTGCGGCAGTTCGATTCTGCCCGGGGGCACAAAACTGTGGGCTACACCACTCGGCGCAGGATTTTCTCTTTGAAGCTGGTGTAGGGCGGGTAGGCAAGCGAAGGGTCCGGCTTGGTGCCCTTACGTAGTACGCCCTTGGGGTTGCTGAACGTGTCGAATCCGGACTTGCCGTGGTAGCGGCCCATTCCGGCTGGTCCGACTCCTCCGAAGGGGAGATCGGGCACTGTGAATTGGAGGAGTACGTGGTTGACGCAGACACCACCGGCACTGGTTTGGTCGACGATGGCATTGGTGGCGTCGCGGTCTTCGCCGAATGCATAAAGCGCTAGTGGCTTGGGTCGTGCCAACACGAAGTCGATGGCTTCTTGGCGTGAAGCCACGGTGATGATGGGCAGGATCGGTCCGAAGATCTCTTCGGTCATCAGAGCTGAACTATGGTTTGGGTCGACAATGATGGTCGGTTCGAGGTACTTGTCGTCCGTGTCGGACGTGCCGCCGAGCGCAATAGAGCCGCCGTGGTCGGCAAGTAAACCGTTGAGGCGATCGAGGTGACGCTGATTGACGACACGGGCGAGTTCGGGGCTGGACTGTGGGTCGGGGCCATAGAACTCACCGATGGCGGCGATGACAAGATCGACGAAAGTGTCGCGGTGTTTCTCGGTGATGAGAACATAATCGGGCGCAATGCACGTCTGACCAGCATTAAGAAATTTGCCCCACGCAATGCGTTTGGCGGCAACTTTGATGTTGGTCGAGTCGTCGATGATCGCCGGACTCTTGCCGCCCAGTTCAAGCGTCACGGGGGTGAGGTGCTCAGCGGCAGCGCGCATCACGATCTTGCCCACGGCTGTACTGCCGGTGAAGAAAATGTGATCGAACGGATGGGCGAGAAGTTCGGTTGTGACTGCGACGCCGCCTTCGACAACCGCGACCCCTTCGACATATTGGGGAAGAAGTTTGGCCATGAGGGCCGAGCACGCCGGAGCAAGTTCGGACGGTTTGACCACCACTGTGTTGCCGGCTGCAAGGGCCGCGACTGCGGGGTTGATGAGCAGTTGGATGGGGTAGTTCCACGGGGCGATGACGAGGATCGTGCCTACGGGCTCATTGACGATGGATGCCCTGCCGGGTTGGGCAGCAATGCCTGCTCGAACGCGCTGCGGTTTCATCCATGATTTGAGATGTTTGAGGGTGTGCGCGATCTCGGAACGGCTGGCGGCAATATCGGTGAGCCAACCTTCAACCGATGGCTTGCCAACATCAGTGTTGAGAGCGGCGCTGATTTCTGACTCGTGCTCTTTGAGCATGGTGGCCATTGCGCTGAGTTGTTGGCGGCGCCATTCAATTGGTCGAGTCGCGCCGGTTTCAAACAGTTGAGTCATGGCCTGAATGGCTTGGGCGGTCATAGTCGTGGGCACAGTCATCCCATCACGATAGGCAGAACTCTTGGTCCGCGGACTTGGCACACCTGATGGGAGCCGGTCGTGGTGGCCTCTGTTCAGCCGGGGTAAATTCAATTCATGACCAACGAGCTCACTACTCTCGCCGCGGGCATGCCAATTGTCTACGGCGGTAACCAGATCACCCATGTTTCCGACGAACTAGCCGCAGCATTCGCTCCGGGCGACCGCCTTCTCGTGGTGCAGTCCACTGGGGCATTGCTGCATGTCCCTGCCGATGTGTGGGATATCGCTACTGGGGCTGTCGGTCGGGCCGCTGATGCGTTTTCAGCCATGGGAACCGTTACTGACGGACAAATCTCAGACTTCTACAACGCCTTCGCTGAGCGTCTGGCGGACGATGTCACGTTTGCACCAATAGCTGCTGCCAACGCGGCTGACGTAGAAGCCGCCAAAGCGCGGGGGCGAAGCACCACTCGTCTGGTGTTGTCTGACACCATGCGGGCGGACATGATTTTGGGCTTACATGCTTGGCGTGATCTTCCCGCTGGCCGTGGACAAATCGTGGAAACTGTTGCGCACGAAGGCTGGAAGGTCGACCTGGTCAAGGCTGGTCTCGGGCCCGTTGGTTTTGTGTTTGAGGGCCGACCCAACGTGTTTGCTGACGCCACTGGCGTATTGCGCTCGGGCAACACGGTGGTGTTTCGTATCGGGTCCGATGCGCTTGGCACCGCTAACGCCATTGTTGAGCACGCGCTCGACCCAGCGTTGGCACAGGCCGGGCTGCCGGCCGGAGCCGCATCGCTGGTGAACAGTGCGTCACGCGCTGCCGGATGGGCCATGTTTGCCGACACCAACTTGGCGTTGGCCGTCGCCCGCGGATCAGGTGCCGCTGTCGATCAGCTTGGTGCGGTTGCTCGGGCCGCCGGCACTCCCGTAAGTCTGCACGGGACTGGCGGAGCATGGATTGTCACCGGCGAATCCGCAAATGCCAACGATTTTGGGGCCGCGGTGTACCACTCACTCGATCGCAAGGTGTGCAACACGCTCAACACCTGCTGCATCGTCGCCAGTCGGGTCGACGAACTGCTGCCCGTATTCCTCGACGCCATCACCCGAGCCGGCGATCGTCACGGTGTCACCACCAAATTGCATGTGGATGACCGCTTTATCGATCAGATCCCCGCCGGGTTCTTGGCCGATGCCACCATTATGCGAGCCGAAGGCGGCGTCACCGAACCGCAAACCTCACCCATCAGCGCCGACGACCTTGGTATCGAATGGGAATGGGAAGACAGCCCCGAGGTGAGCCTCACCATCGTCGATTCTGTCGACGAAGCCGTCGACGCTTTCAACCGGCTGTCGCCGCAGTTTGTGGGCAGTCTGATAGCCGATGACGTCATCGAACACGACCGTTTCTACGACACAATCAATGCCCCATTTGTGGGCAACGGTATGACCCGATGGGTGGATGGGCAGTACGCCTTTGATCGGCCCGAACTCGGACTATCCAATTGGCACACAGGCCGACTCTTTGGTCGAGGTGGAGTGCTTTCGGGCGACTCCGTTTACACATTGCGTAGCCGAGTCACCCAAAGCAACCCAGAACTTGGCCGGTAGCAGATCGACTACTTCCTGCCGGTGGGGTCGAACTGACCCACTGGTTTGGGCGTTATTTGGGTTAACCCGGCATTTCGTGCTGCACCGCGGAGCGTCCGGCCAAGAAGGGCAGGATGGAGTCTCGGATTACGGCTACATGCGCTGGGTGGGTGCGGTAAACCTCGTAGTCGTCCCCATTAGCAAACTCGGCCACGACGGCGATGTTGGCGTTGCCTTCGGCTAACCCCATGTCTTGGTTCACGACGTAGTTGGCGAGTTCAGAGATGGCGGAGGGAAGGTCGCGGAGGGCCTTAACAATGATGTCGCTTTGGTCTTCGGGGGTATCGGCGTTGAGGGTGAGTAGAGCGATGTGACGGATCATGGAGCCAGCATGGCACGCCGAAGCTCAACTACCACATTGAATGATCGGTGCCGGGATGCGTTGGTGTGGAATGCTTCAGCGATGGATGATCGACCGTTTCGGATTCTTGGTATTCAACAGGTTGCTGTTGGGGCGCCGGACAAAGATCGTTTGCGGCATCTGTGGGTCGATCTGTTCGGGCTTACTGCTACCGGAACTTTCGTCAGCACGTCGGAGAACGTGGATGAGGAGATTCTGCGGTTGGGCAACGGGCCGACTGCCGTGGAGGTCGACATTATGGAACCGCTCGACCCCGAGGCTTCACCACGGGTGCACCAGCCTCCCCTGAATCATGTGGGTCTGTGGGTTGATGATCTTGCTGCCGCCGTGGATTGGCTGATCGAGCAAGGCCTACGTTTTACGCCAGGCGGAATCCGAAAAGGGGCGAGCGGGCACGATATTTGCTTTGTGCACCCCAAGGGCAACGACGCCTTTCCTATGAGTGGCGAAGGCGTGTTGATCGAGTTGGTGCAAGCCCCACCCGACGTGATCGAAGCGTTGGGCTAGTCGCCTGGGCTACGCCCGATACCAGATGGTGCCGTCGGCGGTGTCTTCGATGGTGATGCCGTGGGCGGTGAGTTCGTCGCGCACGCGGTCGGCCTCAGCAAAATCGCGGTCAGAGCGGGCGTCGGTGCGAGCCTGCACGAGGGCATCGATCTCAGCATCGTCGTCTTGAGCCGCGACTTCGGTCCCGACGCTAAGTCCAAGTACGCCGGCGAGTTCGACCACCGTGGCGATGGCCGTCGCTGCGTCGTCAAGGTTGCCGTTGTCGATGGCGCTGTTGGATTCGCGTGCCAGACCAAAAATAACTTCGAGAGCGGCGGGGGTGGAGAAGTCGTCGTTCATCGCCGCCATGAAGGCGTCTTGTGCCGCGCTATTAGGTGACGCGGTGGCGGCATCTATACCGGCGGTGGTGGCCCGGCGAAGGGCGGCATCGAGGCGCTTTACTCCCTCGAGGGCGGCTTCGAGTGCGTCGGTGCCGACTTCCATGCCGTGGCGATAGTGCGTTTGCAACATGACCATGCGCAACGCACGAGGGTCATAGGTGTCGAGCACATCGGCCAAAGTAGTGAAGTTGCCGAGGCTTTTGGACATCTTCTTGCCGTCGACGTTGACCATGCCGTTATGCATCCAGTAGCGGGCAAAGTCGTGGCCCGAGGCGGATGCTTGGGCCAGTTCGTTTTCGTGGTGGGGGAACGTGAGATCGTTGCCGCCGCCGTGGATGTCGAAGCCGTCGCCGAGGGCAGATAGTGACATCGCCACGCATTCGGTGTGCCAACCGGGTCGGCCTTCGCCCCATGGGGTATCCCAGGTGGGTTCGCCTGGTTTGGCGGCTTTCCAGAGAACGAAGTCGAGCGGGGAGCGTTTCTTGTCGTCGACTTCGATGCGCGTGCCGGCACTTTCGAGCATGTCTTCGCGGGTGCGACCAACAAGCTGACCGTATTTCTCTGGTGAGGTCGTGTCGAAGTAGACGCCTTGGCCTTCGATGACATAGGCGGCATCGTGATCGAAGAGTTCTTGGATGGTGGCGATCATGCCGTCGATGAAGTCGGTGGCTCGGGGGTGGATATCGGGGGCGAGCACATCGAGGCGGGCCATCTCGCTGTAGTACAGATCGGTGTATTCGATGGCTACTTCGGATTCGGTGCGGCCTTCGCTAGCGGCGCGCTTGATGATGTTGTCGTCGATGTCGGTGACGTTGGACGCAAAGGTGACGTCGTACCCGGCGTAGGAGAAGAAGCGCCGGATGTAGTCGAACACCACACACAGGCGAGCATGGCCTAGGTGGGGGGCGTCGTATACGGTCGGGCCGCAGACATACATGGACACCTTGCCCGCGTCGCGCGGCTCGAACGGCACCTTGGTGCGTTGCAAAGAGTCAAAGATCTGAACCATGCCAAGATCGTACCGACTGCATTGCGGTGGGGTGTGCGAATCTGATGACCAACGGTCACGGTCAGTGCGCTGGCGGGTTCGGAGTCGACTCATTGGGTGACTCTGAACTGGGCGACGGTTATTTGTGAGTAAGTGCTTCGGGTAGCACGGTGAATAATGCGATCATGATTGCCGCACCCATCAGGGCAAGGCCAACAAATGGGAGGCCGTAGAAAGGTTGATCGGTGAGCGTGTCACTCAGTGCTTGCGGGCCGACGATGGCGCTGGCTAGAGCGGTGCCCGCGGCGGCAATGTTGAGGACCACATGACCCCATGTGGGTTCGGCGCTGCTGGCTCCAAAGCAACCACAACTAATGCCCGAATCTTTGCTTAGCGCCAGCACGATGAACCCAGCAAAACCCACGTACATGATGCCAACACCAACGGCAGCAATAACGAAACCCGTCGTCAGCCCCACGACCGCGAGAGCTAACTCGGCGGCACCGAGCGCACGAACCAACCCTCGAGTAGAGGGCAAGCCCGAGCCGCGCAGTGCTTGAGCAGTGGGCAACGGGCTAACTATTTTTGTGGCCCCGGCTAGGGCCAAAACGATGCAAATAATTGCGTAGGGCCCTTCCACGGCGCCAACACTAGCGGTGCGAGAGGATTACGCCGAAGCGTTGGCTTAATTGCGAGTCAAAGCACCATGGTCAAAGAGAATCAAAGGGGAAATCAATGAGTTCGGTCATAACGCTGACCCCACGCAAAAACCAAGGCCTATGGGCATATCAGGCCTGCCAAGGTTTCGAACCAATCGAGATCGCGTCACATTCGCGGAAAACGCGCGGCTTTTGCGGTCGCAAGTGTCTCATTTGGCCGTTAGTCTTGTGTGCTGCCCGTTCGCGAACACCGTGATTGCTACGGGAATGTAGTTCTCAAGGATTCTTATGTCGAACATCTGTCAAGTAACCGGCCGCAAGCCTGCTTTCGGTAACAACGTCTCGCACTCCAACCGCAAGACCCGCCGTCGCTGGAACGTCAACATCCAAAAGCATCGCTTTTGGGTGCCTTCGGAAAAGCGCTGGGTCTCACTTACCGTGAGCGCCAAGGGTATTAAGACAATCAACAAGCATGGCATCGAGAAGGTTCTCGCCGACATGCGCAAGCGAGGAGTGAAGGTCTGATGCCTGCTGGTTCCGATAAGCGCCCCATCATTAAGCTCAAGTCAACGGCTGGCACGGGTTTCACCTATGTCACGACCAAGAACAAGGTCAACTCTCGCGAGCGCATCGAGCTCATGAAGTACGACCCCAAGGTTCGCAAGCACGTGATCTTCAAGGAAGAGAAGTAGTAGCCCACTCCGGGTTAGCTCATGCTCTCCGTCGACGACGGGCGCGCTCTACTGAACACGGTCCTCACCGAGGACGATCCACGTCCTGGGTTATGGGAACTTGTTGATTCTGGCTTCGCCGATCACTTCATCCCCGAATTGACCGCGCTCAAGCTCGAACAAGATCCTATTCACAAGCACAAAGATGTGTTGGCCCACACCATCGCGGTAACGGGTCAGACTCGTGCGGACCTTACGTTGCGCATGGCGGCGCTTTTCCACGACATTGCCAAGCCTCAGACCCGCAAAATCGATGCCGATGGTGTCACCTTTCGACACCACGAAGCCGTCGGTGCCAAGATGGTCCGCGCCCGCCTGCGCGAACTTGGCTACGAAGAACGATTCCTGCTCGACGTCAAAGAACTTGTACGCCTATCTGGCCGCTTTAAAGGGTTCGCTGATGGCTGGTCTGATTCAGCCGTGCGTCGGTATGCCCGCGATGCCGGTCACTTGTTGGGCCTGCTCAACGAACTCGTGCGGGCCGACTGCACGACCCGTCACGAATACAAACGCGTTGAGTTACACAGTCATGTCGATGAAATCGAGGCCCGCATCCTCAAACTGGCCGAAGAAGATCGCATCGCGGCCGAACGCCCGCTCATCGATGGCGACGCCGTTATGGCACGATTCGACATCAAGCCGGGTCGCCAAGTCGGCGAAGCCATGAAATGGTTGCTGGCTCTCAAACGCCGCGAACCCGATTTGGATCTTGCCGGCACCGAAGCCCGACTCGATCAGTGGTGGGCCGACCAGCAATAGGCCAAGAATGGCCCGCAGAAACGGTCGATAGAACTGAACTGGTCAGTTTCCAATAAAGCGCGGCGCCCGTTTCTCACTGAAGGCTGCCACGCCCTCGGCGTAGTCGTCGCTTTCGTAACATGCTCGAACGAAACGTTGTGCTCGGTCCGGATCGCGATCGTTGGGGTGACGTTCCATGTCCGACAATGCCATCTTGGCCGCTCGAAGGGGTAACGGAGCCAGATTGGCCATGGTTCCCACCAGGTCGTAAATCCGGGCATCGAAGTCGGTTTCGGGGACCACCTCATTGATCAATCCGATTACCTCGGCCCGGTGGGCATCGATTGTCTCGGCACTGAGAACGAGGTGTTTGGCTCGGCCGACACCGATGGTGCGGGCCAGAACCTCCAGCCCATCCACGGGATAACCCGCCCCCAATTTGCCGGGGGGAATAGCGAACATTGCATCGTCGGCTGCCACCCGAATATCAGCGCACAACGCGAGAGCAAGGCCACCGCCCCGACAATCTCCACGAATCGCGGCAACCACCGGCATCGGTGCATTAAGGATCGCAGCATGCGCCTCGTGCTCAGCCGCGGCATAAGCCTCCCAATTGCCAGCATGGCGCAATTCGGCAAACTCGCTCACATTTGAACCAGCGCTAAATGCTTGCGAACCGGCCCCACGGAGGACGATAACTCGGACGCCAGGATCGTTCGCCAACAATGCAACAACGCCCGGGATGCTCTCGTACATGCCCATGCTCAACGCATTACGACGGGCAACGTTGTCAATAGTCAACCACCCAATGCCGCCGTCAGCTTCACCACGAATCAGACCCATATGCCGAGCCTAGAGGACCAATCTGGCCTTAGTCCTCGTTGAAGGTCCCGAAAATTTCGCGGGGGCCTTGCGGTGTGGTCAGAAGGATTCGATACTGGACGGGTGATAAAACGTTGGCTTACGACTCTGCTTAGCGTTGCGGTCCTTGCCACAGGGTGTGCAACATCCATTGACTTGGAGGCCCAGTCTGCTTCGTTGGTTCCCGATGGACAAGAACAACCCGACGTCGTTACGGCGCCAACTAACGCTCCCGTTGATGCTCTTGCTGACGCTCCCGTTGATGCGCCAACTAACGCTCCTGCTGACGCTCCCGTTGACGATGACGAACCAATCGGAGACGGGTCACAACTAGGTTTCCGTCAATCCATCCTCATCACCCAGATCGACGTAGAGGCTTACTGGGAACGGCGCCTTCCCGAAGTTTTTGGCATTGACTTCGAACCCGTCCGGACCTTTGAAGGCTATTTTCCTTCTAAAGAAGTAAGCCTTCCTTCTTGTGGCGGCTTTGTCGATGACCCCGAAACCTACCGAAACAACGCGTTCTATTGTTATGCCGACGACAGCATCAGTTGGGATGAAGAAGAGTTGTTGCCCGATCTGTTTGAGACGTTCGGAGACTTCGCTATCTCTTTAGTGTTGGCCCACGAGTACGGCCACGCCATTCAGAATCGCACCGATCAAAACGGTCCTACGATCAACATTGAACTGCAGGCCGACTGCCTGGCAGGTGCCTGGGCCGGGACGCTGGCCCGCGGTGAGAGTCCAAATCTTGTGATTGCCGACGACGACCTGGAGGAAGCTATTGGTGGATTCTTAGTGGTCCGCGACGCCCTGGGGACGCCCGCGGATGACCCCTACGCCCACGGCTCAGCGTTTGACCGGGCGACAGCGTTCTTCGATGGCTTTACCGGTGACGCAGAGGCGTGTGTGGATTACGACACCGACCCACCACCCATTGCTGCGATTGCGCTATCAGCGCGCGACTTTGAAACGGGTGGAAATCTGCCGCTTCTTGAGCTGATCCCTTTGATCCAGTCCGAATTGGCCCTGTATTGGCCCGCCACGCTTGATGCGGCGTTGAGTTTCTCTTACCAGCCGCCAACCTGGGTTTCCTACGGTCCCACTATTGATCTTTCACCCTGCGGCGGCGAAGTGCTCGATGCCGAGGTGTACGTGGACAACGTGTTTTACTGCAGCGCCGACAACACCTTGATGTTCGATGAAGGCAACTTGTTAACCAACCTCTGGACCGAATTCGGTGACGGTGCTGCCATGTATGCATTGACCAATGCGTCGGCCCAATCGGCCTTGTTCCAGGCCGGATTCGACGATTTAGACGGCAGACTCGGCCTCGCTGCCGAGTGCCTGACGGGAGCATTCAATAGCGACCTGTTTCTCGGGGCGTTCGAAAATCTGGTTATCTCCGCGGGCGATCTCGACGAACTCATTGTGGGTATGTCTCGCTACGAACCTTCGGGCCCCAACGGCCAAGGTCGAACGCTTCTCGACCTCTCCCAACGGATCGATGCTGTGCGTTTTGGTTTCGACGAAGGTGTCCGAGCCTGTGTGAGACAACAGGGGTGAGTTGTTACCGGATGCGTCGCCACCTCGATGTTGGTTAGCCGCGGTCGCAAATAACTACGGGGATTTCGCGGTCGGTCTTTTCCTGGTATCTCGCATAGCCCTTGTATTTGGCCGTGATTTTTGACCACATTTCGGTCTTTTCGTCGGCGGAGGCGGTGCGAGCGGTTACGGCTTCGCGTACCCCGTCAATCGTGACTTCGACATTCGGTTGTGCCGTAATGTTGTGATACCAGTCGGGGTGCCGTTCGTCGCCGCCCTTGGACGCCACTAAAATGATGCGGTCGTTATCGATCATGGGGGCGGTAAGCAGGTTGTTGCGGGCTTTACCGCTCTTGCGCCCAACGCTGTGCAACTCGACTGTGGTCATCCCACCAGCAGTGCTACCCAGACGCCCACCGGACAGCTTAATGAGGGTGCCGTGCACCGTGTTCACGGTCTTCATCATTAAATCGGTGCGCATATGTTTGAAAGTCATAGTGTGACTCTAGGCCCGCGACGGGCTGGTTATAGACCAGAATCACTGGGCCATTGCTGTGCCGTCGGCACCTATTGCCACCCAAATTCCCTCACGGCCATGGCCTTGTGTGTCGCCGGGCAGAACATCACCCGTGTAGAGATAAACGGGTTTGCCGTCGACGGCTGCTTGTTGGGATCCATCGCTGCGATCGATGAGCGTGAGTCGGTCTTGGAGAGTTCCGCTGACTTCGCTGGGTTGATACGGCGGCCACAAAATAGTGCACGAGTCGTCGCAGGTGGACACGCCGACACGATCAAGGCTGAAGTAGTAAAGCGTGTAACCCTCGTCGGTAGTGAGCACATTGCCAAGTTCAGTGTTGGTAACTCGGATAGTTCCGGTGCCTTCGGTTTGGGCGGCAACGTCGACGCCCGGAACGTCGTCGCTCACCGCGCCGTTGGCGTCGCTTCCGGCGCAGTTTGCCGCTAACACGGTGAGAGTAATAACAAGAGCGGTGGCAGAAAGGAAACGGCGCATACCGCGAGCGTAGTGGAGCTAGCTTGCGAGTTGCGTTAGGCGATGCCCACACCAAGCAGGCGCGAAGAACCAGCCGCCTACTTTGGGCCAATGATCGAAGACCTTGAGGTTCTGGCCCTCTACGATTGGTAATCGTAAGCACTTGCCGATGAGACAAGCCCCGAAGGAACCCCCATGAGTCAAGATCTCACCCTGGTCGTCATGGCCGCCGGGCTCGGCAGTCGATTTGGCGGCACCAAGCAGCTGGCCGAGGTCGGCCCCAACGGCGAGGCATTTCTAGATTTTGCTATCGATGATGCAGTGGCTGCGGGCGCCAATCGGGTGGTGCTCATTGTGCGTACCGACATCTTGGCCGATGTAAAGGCCCATCTTGGTCGAACCAATCGCGACGTACAGATCGACTACGTGCTGCAGGATCAACTCGGGCCAGAGCGCGACAAACCATGGGGTACCGCCCATGCGATCTTGGCGGTAGCGCCAGTCGTGAACGGTGCGTTCATGGTCGTGAATGCCGACGACTACTACGGCAAGAGCTCCTTCGTTGCCCTGGCCGGCGCCATGGCCGGCATGGCCGATAACGAAGCAGTGCTCGTGGCCTTCGAACTTGGCCGCACGGTGCCTGCCCTAGGAACGGTTAGTCGTGGGGTGTGCGTCACAGTCGATGGCGCTTTGGTCGAATTGATCGAAACTCACCTCATCGGCGGAAATGCCGACGGCATCCATGTTGATGGGCAGCCTTGTGATCTGCTGGCCGCAACACCAGTGTCCATGAACATGTTTGGCCTGCCCGCATCTGTTCTGGCCGAGTTGCCTGAGCGCTGGGCCGACTGGTTCGAAGAAAACGGCGAAGGCGAAAAAACCGAGTTCTTGTTGCCAACCGTCCTCTCCGAAATGATGGACGAAGACAAGCTCACTATCGACGTCGTAACGACAACCGAGGACTGGATCGGCGTAACCAACCCCGACGACCTAGCTGTCGCCCAAGAAATGCTCCGTACCAAACGCTCCAGCCCCTGAGCCCAACGATGGCGCCCAACGCGAAGCGCCCGGGTTGAGGGAGCGAGGTATGCTCTGTTATGAAACTTTTTGGGCTTGGTCGCGATAAGACGATGATGGTTTCTGCCGATGAGGCCCTACCTGGTCGAAATGCAACCGTGCCGGTCCCGGAGGCACATTTCATCAACGGCAACCGACTTACACCGCCGTTCCCCGACGGGTTTCAGCAGATCATTGTGGGTATGGGTTGCTTCTGGGGGGCCGAGCGCAAGTTCTGGGAAGCACCTGGCGTGTTCTCCACGTCGGTGGGCTACATCGGTGGCCCTACACCCAATCCCACCTACGAAGAAGTCTGTTCCGGGCTGACTGGTCACAACGAGGTTGTCCTCGCTGTCTTCGATCCCGAGGTAACGAGCTACGACGCCATGCTGAGCGTGTTCTGGGAGAACCACAATCCCACCCAAGGCATGCGGCAAGGCAACGACGTCGGGACGCAATACCGCTCGGGCATCTACACCCTCGATGAGATACAGCAAGCTAAAGCACTTGTATCTCGCGACCAATTTCAGGCCGAACTGGCCAAGAGCGGTTACGGCGAAATCACCACCGAAATCGAATCTGCTCCCATCTACTACTACGCCGAGGATTACCACCAGCAGTACCTCGCCAAGAACCCCGGCGGCTACTGCGGCCTGGGCGGCACCGGTGTGAGTTGCCCGATTGGGTTGGCTACTGAGTGACCGCAGTTATCGAGGCGACCAACGTCGCTAAGGGGTGGGGCTCAACCCACGTGCTTACCGATCTCACCTTCTCGGTGGGAACCGGCCTTACGGGCCTGCTCGGAAGCAACGGCGCGGGCAAGACCACGCTCATAAAAATGGTGCTCGGTTTGCATGATCGCGATCAGGGCAACCTTCTTGTGTTGGGTACCGACCCCGAAGAAGCCGGTCCCGAACTACGTATGCGCATTGGCTTTGCCCCCGAGCATCATCACCTGCCCGAAGACGTGAATGCGGCCGACCTCGTGCGCCATATCGCAGAACTTCACGGTATTCCCAAACAGATCGCCACCGAACGAGCCAGCGACATGTTGTGGGAAGTTGGCCTAGGCGAAGAACGATTCCGTCCCATTGGCACCATGTCTACTGGTCAACGTCAGCGGGTCAAGCTGGCTCAGGCGATAGCGCATGACCCATCGCTCGTCGTACTCGACGAACCCACCGATGGCCTCGATCCGGTGCAACGCGACGAGATGCTCGGACTCATCCGGCGCATTGGCTCCGAGTTCGGCATCGACATGTTGCTTAGTTCACACCGATTGGTCGAAGTAGAACAGGTTTGCGACAACGTTGTCATCATCGGTGATGGCGTCGTAAAGCGGTCCGGTGCATTATCAGACCTCAGCGGCGCCGACCTCGGCTACATCGTTTCGGTTGACGACAAGTCCGACGAACTGGCTGCGCAACTTCGCACCGCGGGCTACGACGTCAACATCACCATTGATGGTGATGTCCTGGTCGACGGGAATCAAGCAGCGCTTGCCGTCCGCAACGTTGTTGCCACGCTGGGTGTTGGGCTCCGTCGATTCGAACCTCGCCGTGTCACCCTCGAAGATGTGTACCTCGCCGAAGCTAGCGAAACGGGAGCGGCCTGATGTCCCAAGCAATAATTCACGATCAGGGTTACCGCCGCTTCGAAGGTGAACGTAGGGGCGTAGCGGCATCGATGTGGTCCCTCGTAGTGCACGCCATCCAGCGGGCCCTTGGCATTAAGCGCCAGTTCCGGTCCAAGGTCATGCCTCTTATTGTGTTCGCGATTGTGTATCTCACCGCGGTCATTTTTGTCGGGCTGGCATTCTTTCTGAAGAGCTTCGATATTGGCGATGCGGGGTTTAGCTATGGGGACTTTGTGAGCACCAGCGGGTTTGCTGTCTTGTTATTCATCGCATTTGCGGCCCCTGAGGTGATCTGCACTGACCGTAAAAGTGGCATGCTCTCGCTTTATTTAGCGTCGCCACTCACCCGCACCACTTATCTAGCCGCCAAAGCACTTGGTGTCTTCCTTGTTTTGCTTACGGTCACCCTGGGCCCACAGTTGGTGCTGTTGTTCGGCTACACGATGGCCGGAACTGGTCCCGGTGGAGTAGGCAAATTTATCGAGGCCTTGGGCCGAGCCGTACTGGCTGGTTCCGTAGGAGCGCTCATGCCCACTGCACTGTCGATTGGCATTTCAAGCGTTACTCCTAAGCGTGCTTTCGCGAGTGCTGGTATAGCGGTTGGACTGCTAGCGAGCAACGGTGTAATCCACGGTCTAACCAGCTCCGAAGGTGCTGATGTCGACGCCCGTCTCGGTGTCTTCAATCTATTTTATGTTCCGATTGAGTTGGCCGTTCGTATTCTCGGAGAGCGAAACGATGTCGCCCCATGGAACGAACTCGCAACCGGGTGGCTTGTTTTGGCCAATGCGGTTTGGACGCTGATCTTTGGGGCGATGGCATGGTTCGCCTACCAGCGAGTGAGTGTCGACCGATGACCGATCTAGCGCCACCAACCGGCGAACCAGCCACTGTCCCCATGGTCCAATTTGAGGGCGTCTCCAAGTTCTTCGGCGAACTTGTTGCCGTCTCCGACGTTACGTTCACCATCGGCGAAGGTGTCACCGCGTTGCTGGGCCCCAACGGAGCCGGCAAGTCGACGGTGTTGCGCATGCTCACCGGGCAGGCCAAACCATCCAAAGGGTCGGTACGCATCTTCGGGTTCGATCCCCGTCAGGATCGCCGTGTGCCGCGCATGATTGGTGTGGCCCCGCAACAAGAACAACTCTTTGAGACGCAGACCGCCTACGAGTTTGTGCACCTTGCGGCTGTGTTGCAAGGTTTGGACGATCCCGAGGCGGCTACCAACAAGGCCTTGGATCTCGTCGAACTTGACATCGACCGAGCCCGACCGTTGTCGACCTATTCCAAGGGCATGCGCCAACGCGTCAAGCTCGCCCAAGCCATCGTCCATGACCCGTGGATTGTGGTGCTCGACGAACCCCTCACCGGTCTTGATCCTCGCCAGCGACTGTCGATGATCGGCCTGTTACAACGTCTGGGCGATTCTGGACG
>Ga0307986_10000522_pt1 | contig 28816 bp, 43 predicted proteins | sample EllFjometageno82_FD_203170 | JGI IMG/M metagenome (GOLD analysis project Ga0307986, IMG submission 203170) | Marine microbial communities from Ellis Fjord, Antarctic Ocean - #82 | ecosystem: Environmental > Aquatic > Marine > Unclassified | place: Southern Ocean | collected 2014-10-09 | reverse complement strand
CAAAAGTGAGACCAGATGTCAAGAAGTATTTTCGGAATGTTTTGCATGGTTTATAACCCATGTTTTGATAATTCATGAAATATGTTTCATATAATGTACATTGTATATTTTAAGAAACATAATTTTAGGAAACATTTTTTAGTTCTTGACATCGCACTGAAAAAGGTTTATAATAACTGTATATTAAAATAAATAAAGGAACTTTTATGATTGTGAATTGTAGTATGCGTCATTCACCAAGTGGACGCAAAAGAAAAACAAACGCTTACAAGAAGGCTAAGCGACCCGAGTGGAAAGCTCATGTAGCGGACACTAGCAAATCTTTGTTAGTAGAAAAACAAAAGAGATTACCTAGTATGGAAACCACGGGGTACTGCACAGTTGTAGACAATAGTTGGAAAGTGGAGGAGAGTAAGAAGTTTACTGTAGCTCCAGCGTACAACAAGGGTGCGTATCAAGTGATACCACGAGGAGATGTAGAATGGATTGGCAAATAATAAGTATAATGTTCGCAGCAGCTTGCAGTGGACATCTTATGTATATAGTAGGTAAGAAACAAGGTATCAGTAAAACACTAGACTTCCTCAAAGCCGATGGACAGATAGACTTTGATGAGGACTGAAATTTAATTCTTGACAAGGGTGGTAATTTTTGTTATAATAGTAGTATAAATTTTAAATAATTTATGTGATTTTCAGCGGAGTTGCAGGGACTCCCACAACAAAACCTTGCATATGTCTGGCACGAGTAAGAAACGCCAAGTTTCTGAGGGTTGTGGTAGGAGCTCCGCTTTCCACCAGCGGACGGGTTTTGTTAGACATACAACATTAACCGAGACGCCGCAAGGGTCTCAAAGCGCGGACCGAAAGGACGCAAACAGGAGAAAAACAATGACTGGATTAACAGCATTAAACTTTAACGACTTCGACAAATTATTTGTTGGATTCGACCGCTTGAATAAGGAACTTACTAGAAGGAACGAGAGTTCACCTCTTACTAACTATCCAAGATACAACTTAGTAGCAGTTGGAGATACGGGTTACCGCATCGAAATCGCGCTGCCTGGCTGGTCAAAAGATGACATCGATATCAAGCAACACAAAAATAAACTTACTATAGAAGGAACAGAAAAGCAAGAACTAAGTTCTGGCGAGGAACGTTATGTCCATAAAGGACTCAGCGGTAAAACCTTTAGCCGAATTTTTACTCTTGGGGATTGGGTAGAAATATCTAATGCCGAATTCACACATGGTATGTTAGTTATTAACCTTCAGGTAAATACACCTGACGAAGAGAAGCCTAAGACGATAACAATAGGCTAGGAGAAACTCTATGCAATATGCAAAACGATTCTTTAATCGTAGTGCTTTGTTGCAAGCGGTTAAAGTAGTTAAAGTAAAATATTGTCCTCACGGGGACACATGCGAGGTGATTATTATGATGTCATTATGTTTTGGAACTATGTATCTAGCGATGCTGCCCATTCTATGATTATCACTAACACTGCCTTAGCGATGTTACAACAGAGAGTCGCCTCAAGCAGCAATGCTTGGGGTGCTCGACTTACAGTCCGTAATAGCGGCTGTGGTGGCTATTCATATGATTTAAGTTATGCCGAAAGTCCTAATTTAAATGATGTGGTATACCACAATATCTTAGTAGTAGATATGCTAAGTTCGGAGTATCTAGAAGATGCAAAAATGGATTGGGTGGTTGATAAGCTTAATGAAGAGTTTAGAATCACAAACAACAAAGAGAGTGGACGCTGCGGATGTGGTGAAAGCTTCTACATATAGGAAAACTATGAAAACAAGTAAAGCAGGAATAGACCTGATTAAAGAATTTGAAGGTTGTGAGACCGAAGCGTACCTATGCCCAGCGGGCGTATGGACTATAGGCTATGGACATATTAAAGGCGTAAAAGAAGGCGATGTAATTACAGAGCAACAAGCCGAAGAAATGTTAGTAGCAGAATTAGATGAGTACGAAGGGTACATTAATGTTAATGTATCACTAACACTCAAGCAAAACCAATTTGATGCTATGGTATCATGGGTGTATAACTTAGGTGGCGGAAACTTAAGGACATCTACACTACTAAAAGTAATCAACGCTGACGATATGGACGGAGTTCCAGCCCAAATGCTAAGATGGAACAAAGCAAATGGAAAGGTACTAGAAGGACTAACTCGCAGGCGTCAAGCCGAAGCGGACATGTTTAGTGGTAATTAAGTACGACGGCAAAGAATATAATATTTCACAGGAAATGTGGGAGGCTATGAATAATCATGCTGAAGAGCGTGATATGACTATAGACGAGTATATTGTTGAGGCTTTCACATTATACAGGGAGCAAAATGTATCAGCAAGATAACAACGAGTATATAGTTTATTCTACTTTTGTAAAGGACAGTAAAGAAGCTGTAGTTATAAAACATAAAGCAAATGGCAGTTGGGGAGTTATATTGAAGGAAAAAGGCAAAGCCGACTTCATAGAATACTACCCTACACATAGTGAAATTTGGGCAGAAAACACTGCCGAGAACTTTGTAGAAGGAATCAAACAATGAGTGGACTTTGGAGACTCTGGGCAAAAAGCTTAGGGGAAAAAGTTGGTGAGACAGACAAACAAGCAGACAGAGTAGCAGTAGTAAGAACAGTATGGTGGTTAACACACATGGCAACATGTTGGTTTATCATGTTAAATGCAATAGCCAATCATGGCTGGGGATTACTAGGAGTATGAATCAAATGAATAATTGGTGGTCAGAAATAGAAATACTTAAACAAACAATTGCAGAACAACAAGAACAAATACAGAAAGCCTACATTAGAATTAAAGAGTTAAACGAGCGGATATCAAAAGAAATCGTAGAAAGAAACTTACTAGGACTTACTATTCCTGAAGACAAGCCAGTCGACTCTACTCCGTACAGTCATAATAGAGAGCTAGATAACGCAGGTATGTATGATTAGTTATGATGAGATTCAAAATGATTAACGACAAAAGATGGCAGGATAGTAGTGATGGTTGGGTAAAGACCATGAACGAAAGCAAAGAAAGGAAAGAACAAATGGAAAGACTAGAAGCATATGAAGTGGTGATTACATTCACACAAGATATAAAAGAAGGCGATCCCTTCGACTGGATTCAAGACGCATTAGATAATAGTGACTTTAGTAAAAAAGCAGTGAAGATTCTAGCAACTGATGTAACGCCCCTAGATATATGGAGCGACGAGAATAAATGGATGCGCGATGTCAGTAAGACTTAATAACTTAAAGAAAGGAATTAAGGCATTACGAGCTAATCAAACAAACACAAGCCCCAGCGAATGGGCAAGGCTCGAAGAAGAGATTAAAGACTTAACTTTGAGAGTAAAGGACATAGAATGTCAAATAACCAAGAACAATTCAGCGGAGACATGAGCCGCAACGAGGTAGAAATTGACCTCAATAAATTCATGGCAATGGTTTCAGAAATCGGTGAACTAAAAGCCAAAATAATGGACTTAGAAAACGATAAAGAGCCAGACAATCCCTACCAGAAGTACATATGGATGTCAAACATGATAGATGCGTGGAGAATATTCCCAAGAGCATTTTTATCTGTGTACATCTTTTTATTGTACTACTGCACAATGTGGTTCATGGAATTACCTGACCCATCAATGGAGCAGTCAGGATTAATATCAGTAGTAGTTGGAGCAGGTGCAGCCTGGTTTGGACTATACGCAGGAACAGCAAAAGATAAGATTAACTCAAAATAATACTTGACAAGGTGTCTAAAATTATGTATAATACATTATGAATTTATTTTACTTAGACGAAGATTTAGACAAATGCGCAGAAGCCCATGTTGACAAACATATTGTCAAGATGCCTCTAGAAGTTGCTCAAATACTATGCACTAGCATATGGATTGATCAGTTTCTAGGCTTCGTTCCACGCGCACTCAACAAAGAAGAACGAGACTTACTCAATTCTGAGAAAGCAAAGATCAAGCATCTACCCCCAGTAGAAAGACCAGTCACTCCGTACCTTCCTATGATGTATAACCACCCCTGTACTATATGGGCGCGCTCATCATTAGATAACCACGAGTGGACACACTGCTATGGCAATGCTTTAAATGACGAGTATAGATATAGATATGGCAAAGAACATAAGTCCATACACGAAGTAGTAAATAAATTACCAGAGCCAGTAAATATGCAAAGAGTAGGCTTTACACAGTTCGGATTGGCTATGCCAGAAGATCTTAAAGATTATGATAATCCAATACAATCGTACAGAGACTATTATCATCTTGACAAAGCAACTTTTGCTAGCTGGAAGTACAGAGATAAACCACATTGGTGGAATGAGGACTACGCAGACTATGAGAATAGAATTACAAGAACAGCCTAGAATATCAGTATACTTTCCAGAGCATTGGACAGAATTAGAAATAGACACTTGGCTAGCCAGGTGGTATCAGAACAATAACCAGACACATTAAGGACAGACAGATGACAGTACAAGAACAAAAACAATTTAATGACTACGCAAACTTCGTAGTTAGCACAACCTCCAAAGAGAGCCTGCACACAGAGGTATTAGTCGATCGACTAACAGGGCTACACACAGAACATAACATAGAATTTTCACAGCTACTCACAGCATCCATTGGCATGCAAGCTGAGTCAGGAGAGTTCTCCGAAGTAATCAAAAAGATTATTTTTCAAGGAAAAGAATACAACGAAGATGAACGATTCCATTTAAAAAGAGAGTTAGGAGATGTATTATGGTATTGGGTACAAGGTTGCTCAGCACTAGGCTATACTCCTCAAGAAGTGATGGAAGAAAACATCAAGAAACTAGAAGCGAGATACCCAGACGGCTTTGAAGCTGCCCGCTCGGAAGTGAGAGCAGATGGGGATATTTAGTAAGAAAACTAACAGTAGTGAAGTAAATTATAAATTCAACGAAGACGAAGTTCTAAAGAAGTTGAAAGTCTATATAGACGGAACGTATGACCAGCACTACAGTACAGATAAAATTCAAGCCACCGAGTTTATTATAGACTCAGGTATGGGCGAGGGCTTTTGCATGGGTAACATTATCAAGTATGCAAAACGCTATGGAAAGAAAGCAGGTAAGAATGATTTAGACCTGCTAAAGATTATGCATTATACTATTATTTTATTAGGGAGTCGAGATGAAAACAATTAGAAAAAAATCCCATGAAAAACTTGATGATGCCAATCTAAAGAGAGTATTGGAGTGTCTTAACCAAGATAATCCAATTACAAAGAAAGAAGCTTGTAACATGCTTAACATCACCTATAATACTACTAGACTTAATAGTATTATGACAGATTTTGATGACACCATGAAGTTTAGGGAAGTCAGGAAGGCTCAAAACAGGGGTAAGAAGGCGACAGACTACGAAACAAAACAAGCGATAGAAATGTTCTTGAACGAACAACCCGTATCTAGCATAGCTCAGGCTTTGTATCGTTCTACTACATTTGTTCGCAATTTGTTAGATAGAGTAGGAGTCCCCGAGAAAAGACCCAGTACCGAAAGCGGTAACGGAGCGAAAGTTGGCTATTTACCAGACCAGTGTGTATCAGATGATTTCGATATAGGCGAAAAAGTATGGAGTGCTAGATACGACTTACCTGCAAGAATAGTGAAAGGTGCATTTGACCCTCGCTATGATTGCAAGGTATATCATATTTATGTGATAGAATTAACAGACTTTGATACAGAGTATTTTGGTCACATCAAAGAAGGTGGCTACCATGCCCACCAATGCTCATATGACTTAGGTAGTTTAAGACACTTAAATAAGTACGAAATAAATATTTAAGCATAAGGAGTAAAGAATGGAACTATGGACACTTTTAGTGTCTCTATGGTTAGCTACATGGATACTAGTTGTAGGTCGTACCTACAGGTATATCAGGCAGTTAACTGAAGAAGACGAATTAATAAATAAATTTAATAAATTACACGCATTTATATATGCTGTAACAATATTTTTTATTACTCCGTTTGTGTGGCAGATTGTCATACATGATGGGTATAGAGATAATTTTGTTATAGCCTATGTGCATGCCATATTAGGGAGGACTGAATGAACGGAGTAATTAGAGAGGCTTTAACTTTAAAGTATAAAGGCGACGTAGCGGCAGCAAACGCTAACATCAAAGTGTATTTGCTAAATCCCGCTGGTATTGGAGAACACTCTGATATTATTAGCGCGATAGATGAGCAAGTAGAAAAAGCAGCTACCGCACAGGAGAAACTGGATTATATTCTCAACCTTAACTACTAGGAAACAAAAAATAATTCTTGACAACGCACTCATTTTTCTGTATAATATATATTAATGAGTGACAGATATTATAACCAAATGAGAGACGCAACGGGCTGGTGCCACGGCATGCCCGAGTACCTCAAAAACAAACGGAGAAGAAGAATGGCTTGGACAGATGAATCAAAAGCACAGGCAGTAGAAATGTATGAAGAAGGTGAACCAACACCAGAGACTAGCATGGAAATTGTAAAGTATATTGCAGACGAATTAGGTGAATCACCTAATGGAGTTAGAATGATACTTACTAAAGCTGGCGTTTATGTCAAAAAGTCACCTGCTACTGGAGCTGCTAAATCTAGCGGATCAACAGGTAGTGCAAGAGTATCAAAAGCTGACGCAGCTGCAGCACTAACAAGTGCTTTAACTGACGCAGGACAAGAAATCGATGCAGATATTATCGATAAATTGACTGGCAAAGCTTCTGTATACTTCACAGGTGTTCTAACAGCATTAAACAAGGGCTAAAACCCACTAAATAATACCATACCATTACTAGAAAAGAAAGAGTTTTCTTAATAGTAATGGAGTATTATAGTGAAAAAAGATGAGTTCTTAAGAACTGTATCAGATTGCGGAGACGCAATCATAACCTATAGGTCAACAAACAGTAGAAAACTTAAGTATAATGTTTGTACCCTAGACTTCGATAACAAGTATATCCAAAGCAAGAAAAATCGTGCTAAGGAAACCCCCGATTCAGTTTTACTGTTTTGTTGGGATACTGATAGTTATCGCCTGTTGCAACCTAAGAATGTAACTAGTATACAACCTTTGAGTTCTATACTTAGGAACAAACGATGAAGCTGCACGAAGCCCCTGAGTTATATGAAAAAATTATATCTCAAAATGAAGAGGGGACGGAGCAAGTTAAATTAACTATAAATACTTTTTATGATACAGAATATCTGCATCTAAGAAAGTATTACCTCGACTTTGATGGTGACTTCAAACCAACAAAGGACGGAGTAGCAATGAAGCTAGACTTTAATAACTCGCGAGGGTTATTTGAGGGACTAGTTGAAATATTATCACTAGCGGAGAGTAAAAGTATTTTAGAGACACACTTCAAGGATATTTTGGACGAAATTTACCTAACGTGAATTTAGTTCTTGACTTTGCCTGTGATTTTTGATATAATATATAAATGGAAAATATAAAAGCAGTATTACAGCAAGCAGCCGAAGATTACTATAATGGTAAACCTACGATGTCAGATGAACAATTTGATAAGTTAGCTGTATATGCTCAGTATGACGAAGTTGGCTTCTTTAACAGAGACAACAGAATTCCTCATGCGTTTCAGATGTACTCGTTACAGAAGATATTTTCAAACGAGCTAGATAAGCAGCCCTTCGGCAATTATAAGGGAGCGACTATTGTTTCTCCTAAGTTAGATGGTGCTGCTGTATCTTTGCTCTATGTTGAGGGACAACTACACAAAGCCCTTACTCGTGGAGATGGTAAACGTGGTCTGGATATCACGGACAACATGAAGTCTCTAGTACCTAATTCATTAGGCGAGTATAAGGGTGCATTGCTTCAGATTACTGGAGAAGTAGTTGCTCCTAAGACTATCAAAAACGCTCGGAACTACGCTGCGGGTGCTCTCAACCTTAAAGATACACAAGAATTCGGCAACAGAGACTTGCGCTTCATAGCTTATGGAGTACAGGAATCGTGGAATGAGTGTTGGAGTAAGGATATGGAGTATCTTCTTGATTTTGGATTTGATACAGTTCTGTCTAATGACTGGACTACTTATCCCGATGATGGACTTGTATTTCGTGTAGACAGCTATGAGGATTTCAAATCTCTAGGCTATACCTCTAAGCACCCCCGAGGTGCATATGCGCTCAAGCAGCGTAATGAAGGAGTTATAACTAAACTAGTTGATGTACTATGGAATGTTGGCAAGTCAGGGGTGGTTGCTCCTGTAGCTATTTTAGAGCCTATTGAAATTGATGGTGCTACTGTTAGTAGAGCAACTCTACATAACATGCGTTACATCAATGACCTCAACTTAGAAATAGGTTGTCTGGTCGAAGTGATAAGAAGTGGGGAAATTATACCCCGAATCGTATCAAGGGCGGATTAATGAAATACAATGAGAATGAGTTAAAAAACTCAACAAGAATTTTTAAATCTGCAACACCTAAGTATACCCTAGACTGGTATATTAAATGGGTGGCAAGTGTCTTTATAGTGAGTGCCATGTCTCTAAGAGGATTAGAGGGGTGGCAGTTTCTAGACTTGAGCTTATCATCAGTAGGTGTATTTCTTTGGTTAATAGTTGCTGTTCTATGGAATGATAGAGCCTTAATATTATTAAACGGAGCGGGATTACTTCTTCTTCTTAGAAATTTGCTAGGTTATCTTGTCTAGTAAAGGAATATACAACGAAACATACTTCGAGAACAACCCTGATGAGAAAGACAGGGATGGAGTTCTCTACGGCATAGTATTAGTAAACACTAAGACATTTGCTAGAGAGTGCATTAAGGTCGGAATAGCCAGTGGAAAAGATTGGCGACATATTATAAAGCGTAGCAGGGGTTTCAGAGGATACGATATCCGTATTCAGAAGGTCTGGAGCAGCACACTTTATAATGTGTGGGCACATGAACTGTACCTACATGAAATGTATAAGCAAGATAAATACGCTCCTATGTTTAAGTTTGGAGGTCACACTGAGTGTTTCAAAATTGATTCCCTCATTCTTCAGGACTTTCCGAAAAATAAATCTTGACATAGAACCTGAATTTTGATATAATATATAAATAGAAATTAAGAGAAAACAAATGAAGCAAATTATCCCGCCAACAAATTGTCCAGCATGTATGTTAGACCTTGTGTGGGAGAAAGATCAGATCTTTTGTCATAACGCTACTTGTAGTGGTAAGACTAGTAAAAAGATCGAGCATTTTGCAAAGACTCTTAAGATTAGAGGTCTCGGACCTCGCACAGTAGAAAAACTTCAGGTCAATGACTTGCATGATTTATACGAGCTTCCCCTAGAAATAATGATAGAAGCTTTGCAATCCGAGAAATTAGCAGTAAAACTCACAAGAGAAATACAAGCTAGTAAGGAAGTCGACTTAGTTGAACTCCTTCCAGCTTTCTCTATAAAGTTAATCGGGAATACAGCCTCTCGCAAAATATGCTCAGTAGTTAAACACATCAATGAAATTAACGAAGAGACATGCGAAGAAGCTGGACTAGGACCGACTGCGACAGAGAATTTACTAGATTGGTTAATCGAAGAATTTACCAATGGATATGACAGACTACCCTTCAGTTGGAAACAAAAGGAACTATTAGTACCTAAGACAGCCACAGACAAAGGTGTTGTTTGTATAACAGGAAAACTCACAAGCTATAAAACAAAAGCAGCCGCAACACAATATTTAGAAACAATGGGCTATCTTGTTAAAAGCAGTTTGACTAAAGATGTTACAATCTTAGTAAACGAAAGTGGTATCGAATCCGCTAAAACACAGGCAGCCCGAGACAAGGGCGTAATTATAATAACAAACTTAAAAGAAATATAGGAAACCAAAATGGCATTACCAAAATGGACAGACGAAAGAACTACTCAACTAGTTGACTTCGTTGGAAACACATCACCTATTTCTCAAGCAATGGTTGCTGACGCAGCCGTAGAACTAGAAACTTCAACAAGAAGTGTCTCGTCTAAGCTTAGAAAAATGGGTCACGACGTAGAACTTGCATCTTCAGTATCGAATAGAACATTCTCTGAAGACCAAGAAGCTACTTTATCACAATTTGTATCTGATAACTCAGGACAATACACATATGCAGACATCGCATCATCTTTCGAAGATGGGCATTTCTCTGCTAAATCAATACAGGGCAAAATTCTATCAATGGAATTAACTGGTCATGTAAAACCTGCTGAAAAGCCTGAAGCTGTTAGAACTTACTCTCCCGAAGAGGAAGCTACATTTACTACTATGGTAAATGGTGGGTCTTTTGTTGAAGAAATCGCAGAAGCCCTAGGCAAATCTGTTAACTCTATCAGAGGAAAGGCACTCAGCCTGCTAAGAAGTGGCGATATTAACGCTATTCCTAAGCAAAAAGAAACTAAAGGTTCTAGCAAAGCTGATCCTTTAGCTGAAGTTGGTGATATTGACAGCATGACTGTTGAAGCTATCGCTGACGAAATTGGCAAAACTGTAAGAGGCGTAAAAACTATGTTGACAAGACGTGGTTTAACTTGTGCTGATTATGATGGCGCTGCAAGGAAAGAAAAAGCTTCTAGCTAATTCTTTTCTGTAAGGACAGGGTTCCCCTCGCGGGTTCCCAGTTCCTTCAAATTCTGAGCGGGAGAATCATCTCCTGCTCTTTTTTATCTGGGAGGGTAGACATTGAACTTAACTTCAGCTCTGTTGAAGCAAATTATTACGCAAGAAGATTTTGATTCATGGGGAAACCTTAGAGTTAATTATCTTAGTGCCGAGTATCAGTCCTTACACAAGGTCATAGATACTCACATTAAAAATTTCAGTGCTCTCCCCTCTTTTGATGATCTTAAACTATCCATTCGCGATAGGAAGCTACAAGAAAAAGTATTCGCAATCGAAGCTGTCGAGGTCGATATCGACGCGTGGGTGCTGCTTGAGTATCTCAAAAATGAGTATACACAAGTAGAAATACTAGGTGAACTAGATAAGTTTATTGATAAAACCGTAGCAATATCTTCAGCAGAAGAGAACGTAGAAGCAATCCAACAGATTGTTTTAGACGTAGGAGAAAGAGTCGACCTTAAAGCTCCAGAAGAAAGTATGCAAACAATACCTTTGTTTGATTCAGAAAAAGACCTTGAAAAATATCTACCGCTAGGACTCAATGATGAGTATGACCAAGCACTTAAATTCTCTCCTAGAGATTTAATACTAGTCGGTGGTCGTAGAGGTGCTGGTAAGTCTATTACTTGTTGTAACATTGCAAACAATGTTTATGAGCAAGGAAAGAGTGCTATGTACTTTACAATAGAAATGGATAGTCGTTCCATTTTACAAAGAATGTGTGCATTAGGCGCACGTATTCCTATCTCTAGATTAGCTACACGAAACTTAACAACTGTTGAGTGGGATAGAGTAGCAAACTGGTGGGCAGGAAGATTTGAAGGCGGAGAGTTATTAATACCAGACTTCAAACAAACACGAGACTTTGACGCGTTTCACAAAAAACTACAGACAAGACCTTTACATAGAGATAGACAGATTGATGTAGTGTATGACCCAGTACTTAGCCTTTCTAGAATACGACAAGAACTAGAGAGTAAAGTATCTCAATCAAATTATGGAGTAATAGTAGTTGATTATCTAAATCAAGTTAAACGCTCCAATGTTCCCTCAAAGAGTGGACAATATGACTGGACAGAGCAGATAGAAGTCAGTAAGACTCTGAAAAGTATTGCACAGGAGTATGAGATTCCTGTGTTTGCTCCTTACCAAACCGATAATACAGGTGAGGCAAGGTTTGCAAAAGGTATTCTCGATGCAGCAGATGCCGCCTTTACATTAGAAACGTGGTCTCCAGAAGATGAAGCCATTACTTTTAACTGTACTAAAATGAGAAGTGCCAAGATGGAAGGATTCACTAGTGTAATGGACTGGGAAACACTAAAGATAGGCCCGCAGTCCACCATGAATCCTAAAGAAAGAGAAGCAATCAAAGACAGCCTATCTACAGGAGAAGAAATAAATGACTTTTAAAATAATTAAAGGGGCTAAGTACTACATCAGTAGCCCTATCAGTATAGATAAGCACAAGTATTCAGGTTGGTATTACTGTTCTATTAGAGGCGCTTTTTTCAGGTGGACAGAGTTTATAGAGGGACAAAAATAATGACTGAACACACACAAATGATGAAAAGAAAAGCACAAGCACTAGAAGCAGAAGCATGGGGTAAGCAGGTTGCTTACATCTCAGGGCAGGATGGAATTATTGAGACTTGTTATAACAATGGAGTACGAAAGTTCGAGGAGAATAAGCCAGGGGGTCGCAAGTGGACAGAAGGAGAAGCACCCGAAACTAAAACTTTATTACAGGCTTTTAGCCAATGGATAGCAGACCACCGTGGCAAGTGATAGAATAGGGCACACGTCCGCAAATTTAGTAGGAGTACCACCCTTCGAAGTAAGGCAGGTAACTACAGACTTTATATTAAGTCAACCTCAGGTTGCCGATAATATAATGAGAGTACCATTGAATGAAATACTTATGTTAAGTATAAAAGATAATGGTATAAAAAATCCTTTGCTTTGTATGAAGCAATGGTATCCACTGGCAGGAAGTCAAAGAATAAGGGCAGTGGCAGAACTAAAGAAAGAGTATCCAGACTTTAACGTGAATATAACAATTCATAGATTTTTAGAGGATTACCATAATTGTTTTTATCTTTGGCCTGATAAGGAGTTTAGAAGTAAAGCTATTGCTATTTACTTTCAAACACAAGAAGTAGTATTTAAATCACTTTATTATAAAGAGACCGAAGATGTAGACGGAACACTAATGACCGAGTATGAAGATATCGGTGAAGAACTAAAATGGAAGAGAGATGTTGTTAACAGACGAGGCTCTAGTGCTTCTGCTAACAGCAATACTAACAGTAGTGATACTGGGGATAAGTAATTGGTATGAGAGTAGATGAACTATTACAAGAGCAACGCCTTGAGTTTAAAGTTTCAGGAAGAGACTTTTTAGTTAAGTGCTTAAACCCTGACCACGAGGACGGCAATCCTAGTATGCGTATTGACAACGTTACTGGCATATTTAATTGCTTTGCTTGTGGTTTCAGAGGTAACGTCTTCAAACATTTTGGCGCTGCAGCAAACTACCTAGAGATTAAGAGACAAAAGTTGAAACAATCTATAGACGAAAAACGCTCAGCAAGTATAGGCTTTGACTTCCCTAAAGGGTTTGTCCCATACGTGGGCAACTGGAGGGGAATCAAACCAGAAACATATAAGCACTTTGAGGCTTTTATGCATCACGAATCGCATTTCAACGGAAGAGTTGTATTTCCCGTTCGTGATATAACAGGAAAGGTGGTAGCTTTCAACGGTCGACATATGACCATGACTGAGATACCCAAATATCTCATCTACCCTCCACAGGCAAAGCTACCACTTTATCCTTCTATGGTTAGCCCTATCAAAGGTAGGGTTATTCTAGTAGAGGGAATATTTGACATGATTAATCTTTATGACAAAGGCTTATCAAATGCAATCTGTTGTTTCGGAACACGAAACATAGATGCAGACAAGCTAGCAATACTAAAAATGCAGAACATAGAAGGTGTAGACATCATGTTTGACGGAGATGAGGCAGGACAAACAGCTGCCGAAGAAGTAAAAGGGTTAGCAGAAAGAGTAGGACTAACCTCTAGAAATGTAAATCTAGGAAATCACATAGACCCAGGCGGACTACCCGAGATTAAGGTAGCAGACATTAGGAAAAGGTTATATAGTTCTTGACACAGCGTTGAGAATTTGATATAATATATATAATAATAAAGGAACACCAATGACAAATATAGCATTAATAGAATCTAAGACCAGTAGAACTAACTGGGAGGATAGATTCGACAATAATTTCGAGATAGACAGATATGCTCTATGCTCAGACCACACAAAGAAAAAGATACTTAAAGCAGATGTAGATATCGATATAGATATAGATGCGTACGAGTGGATAATAGTAGTAGGATCAGAAGCACTGAAGTTCTATACTAGTGCAAATTCTATAACTGAGTATAGTGGTAAGTGTGTAGACGATAAGTTTCTACCAGTAATTAACCCTGCTATGTTGTCATTCAAACCAGAAGCTAAACCTCTGTGGGATAAGAGTAAGAAAAATATCATAGACTATATTAATGGAGACTTAAAACAAATGTCTCTTGATACAGATAAGTGTTATGGTATTCAGGACACAGAAGAGTTCCACAAGTTCTTAGAAGCAGCTATCAATCACCCTAACAAGTACGTAGGGCTTGACTCCGAAACATCAGGACTATACCCTAGAGATGGGCATATGCTTGGTATGAGTATTTCTTATGAGAAAGACCACGGAGCTTATATAGATACCGAGTGTGTAGACGAGAAAGCAGAGCAACTGCTACAAGAGTTATTCGACAAGAAGATAATTATCTTTCACAATGCTAAGTTTGACTTGGCGTTCTTCGAGTATCACTTCAACTTTACTTTCCCTAGGTTCGAGGATACTATGTTACTACATTATTGTTTAGACGAAGTGCCAGGTGGTCATGGTCTAAAGCAATTAGCTATGGAACATACTGCATACGGCGACTATGAGAAGCCTATGTATGACTGGATTAACGACTACAAGAAACAGCACAGAGTACTTAAAGCTGACTTTCAATGGAGTGCAATTCCTTTTGATGTTATGAAGATATATGCAGCGATGGATGCAGTAGTAACATTATTAGTATTTGAGAAGCTTTATCCTTTAGTAAGAAAGAATTCAAAGCTATTCAGCGTGTATGAGAATATACTTATACCTGGCTGTAGGATGCTGACAGATATACAAGACAATGGCGTACCTTTCGACAAGCTAAGGCTACTGAAAGGCAGAGACTTAATGCAAACTAATATAGATGAAGCAGTTGCAAAACTATATGAGTTCCCAGCAGTTAAGAGTTTCGAGACAGTAAAAGAAAAAGAATTTAATCCAAACAGCACTGTGCAGCTTAGGTCACTACTGTTTGATTTTGTCGGGCTAAAGCCTACAGGCAAAAAGACTGGCACAGGTGCAGACTCAACTGATGCCGAGGTGTTGAAAGAACTATCAGAACAACACGAAATACCTGCACACATTCTTAGTATTAGGCAGAAGTCTAAAATTAAGAATACCTATTTAGACAAAATATATCCACAATTAGATAAGGATAGCAGACTGCGTACAGGGTTCAACCTGCACGGCACAACATCTGGTAGACTATCTTCTAGTGGTAAAATGAATATGCAACAAATCCCTAGAGACAATCCTATTGTCAAAGGCTGTATCAAAGCCTCACCAGGGCATAAGATTGTTGCAATGGATTTAACAACCGCAGAAGTTTATGTTGCTGCTGTGCTTGCTGATGACAAGAACCTAATGGAAGTATTTAAGACTGGTGGTAATTTCCACAGCAGTATTGCCAAATTAGTATTTAATTTGCCTTGTGAGGCGGAAGACATTGCAGAGTTCTATCCGACACAACGACAAGCAGCTAAGGCTGTTACCTTCGGCATTATGTATGGTGCTGGAGCAAATAAAATATCTCAGCAAGTCACAGCTGACTCGGGGAAACCCTTTACTAAGAGTCAGGCTCAAGAAGTTATTGACGATTACTTTAAACAGTTCTTCAAGCTCAAGCAGTGGATCGATCAATCTAGTAAGTTTATTATGGATAATGGATTTATCTATGGTGCGACAGGCAGAAAGAGACGACTACCAAATGTTAACTCTGACAATCAAGGAATACAAAGTCATGAGGTTAGATCGGGTATGAACTTCTTAGTTCAATCTGTAGCCTCTGATATAAACTTACTGGGTGCTATTGACATGAATGCTTTCGTCAAGAGTACTGGTATGAAAGCAAGAATCTTTGCTCTAGTACATGACTCAATTTTAGCAGAAGTACCAGAATCAGAAGTAGAAGCATACTCAGAAAAGCTACAAGAGTTCATACAACAAGACAGAGGATTTAGTATCCCAGGAACTCCCGTAGGTTGTGACTTTGATGTTGGTGATGACTATTCCTTTGGGAAGTTTGAAGCCAAGTATGATTTATGATAAAATAGAATTCCCTATCTTTGTATTACATACAGACGATATAATGTTTGTAGATGGATTACTGTGGATAGAAAACAAAATATTAGATGATACTAATATGAAAGGAAGAACGCTTGGCATGAGGAGACTACAAACTCCTATGAAAAGCATATACCCTCTAAAGTCAATGATTAAAAGTATTAGAGCATTACTTGACCATCAAGGTAAGTACTATATCGATACTACGGGTCGTTTCTTTAGAAAAATTAAAAGCACAAAAGCAGAACTAAAGTATCATAAGATAGTAAGAGTAGACCAAAGAATTGTAACAAGTGTCCTATGGATAAAAGATTGTCCCTACCCTTTTGATATCGACAGACCTCTGGCAAGTAGTGAAACATGGGCAGGAATGCTCTACAGAGACGGCGCTCCTTGGCTACTATATGATACTAGTACCAAGAAGAAAAAGAATTCTTGGAGAAAGATATGAAAACAAAATGGGAAGTATGGAAACATGCTTTGGGTAGCTTCGACGAAGAAGATGGATATGATGCTGCCAATGAAAATACTATAGCGGTTATACGCACTTTTATAGTAGTATCAAATTTAATATGTGTATACCTTATAATGTATAATATCATTGTAGGAATTTAGAGGAAGTTATGAAAGCAGTTATTAGTGACAGAATATATTTAGAAGTACTACCTGCTCAACAAAAAAAGATTGACGACGAGCTTACGTATGCCATACCCACGTTTAAGTTCGGTGACCCACCACTCATTATAAAAAATATGGCATTGATAAGACAGGGACTAGTAGCTATACCGGTGGGCAGAATAGACCTAATCCCGACAGACCACGAGGTTCTAGATAAGAGAACACTAGTACCAGTAGACTTCCCCGAGTTTAATATGACATTAAGACCGAGCCAGCAGTTAGTATATGACGAGATTGGAGACGGCGGCATTATTAACGCTTGGGTAAGTTGGGGTAAGACATTTACAGGTCTTGCTATAGCTGCGAAGCTAGGTCAGAAAACCCTAGTAATAACCCATACTTTAGCTCTAAGAAAGCAGTGGGAAGACGAAGTAAAGAAGGTTTTTGGTATCACGCCTGGAATTATAGGCAGTGGTAAATTTGAAATAGATAGTCCAGTCGTAATTGGGAATATACAAAGTTTGTATAGGAAGATTCCCGAGATAAGACAAGAGTTTGGCACTCTCATACTAGATGAAATGCATCACGTGAGTGCTAGGTCATTTTCTAGAATAGTAGATAAAAATTGTGCTAGACATAAGATTGGATTGACAGGGACATTACAACGTAAGGACGGGCGACACGTTGTCTTCCGCGACTACTTTGGAAACAATGTAATGAAACCACCGAAGGAAAACTTTATGATGCCTAAAGTGCATATCTTACCGATAGATATACGCTTTATGGACGGGAATAATATACCTTGGGCGAATAGAATTAATGAGTTAGCATACAACCCAGAATACCAACATTCTGTGGCAATGGCGGCGGCATCATATGCTGCCAAAGGTCACAAAGTGTTAGTGGTATCTGATAGAGTAGACTTCCTCAGGAACTGCGCGGAACTCACTGGTAGTAACGCAGTTTGTGTGACGGGCAAAGTCCATCACGAAGATAGAGCAGACATAATAGCACAGATTTTTGAAGATAAAGACGTCCTGTACGGGACACAGTCTATATTCTCTGAGGGTATATCCTTAAACATTCTAAGCTGTTTGATACTCGCAACACCAGTAAATAACGAGCCGTTACTTACACAGCTCATTGGAAGAATAATAAGAGATTATGAGGGCAAACAACAACCCATAGTAGTAGACATTAATTTAATAGGAAAAACCGCAAAGAGGCAGGCTAGTCTTAGACTAGGATACTACCTCAAGCAGGGGTATGAAATATCAAGCTTATAAGGACCTCCGAAAAATACTACTTGACATGGGTTTCAAAAATTGTTATAATATATGATAAAATATAATTGGGAAAAGATAAATAGTGAGACCAATGGAGATTCCACTTCAATACTCACTATAGTTCATTTATTAACTTATAAAAGAATTCCAGCTAGCAGGAAAGACAAGACTTATAAATACTTCGGTAAAAGTTTTGTAGGACATAGTTTCTTACTAAATCCTAGGCAACTGCTCGCTGAAAGAAAGAATTATAGTAATAAAGAGGCTGCAGAATATATTGCAATAGCCTCTTACCGAAATTATTTTAATTACAAACAAACAGGTGAGTCAACACTAGAGTTGATACACTTACCTGTTACGACAACGATAGTATATCGCAACAGATTGCTTCGAGTAGAGAATGGTCTAGTACACTTTCTATTTGAAGATAACGCTAAATGGAGAACATAAGATGGCATTAAAATTTAATCAAGCACAGGGGAGTGCTAAAAAATCCTCAATAGACCAGTATACATACAAAGAAGGAGATAATATCTTCAGACTTGTAGGAGATATACTACCAAGATATGTTTATTGGATTAAGGGCGAGAACGGTAAAAATATTCCTATGGAATGTTTAGCCTTCGACCGTAATACAGAGACATTCAACAACAAGGAAACCGATCATGTAAGAAGTTTCTTTCCTGACTTAAAATGTGGCTGGGCATATGCTATTCAATGCATAGATCCAACAGATGGTAAAGTCAAAGTTGTTAATCTTAAAAAGAAACTCATGGAACAAATCATGGTAGCCGCAGAAGACTTAGGCGACCCTACCGACCCTACAACAGGGTGGGACGTTTTCTTTCAAAGAGTTAAAACTGGACCGATGGCTTTCAATGTAGAGTACAGGCTTCAGGCACTTAAGTGCAAACCTAGACCATTAACAGAGACAGAAACAGCTTCTATAGCTGATATACGTTCTATGGACGATGTACTAGCAAGACCTACAGCAGATGCTCAGCTAGAGCTTCTACAAAGGGTAACTCAACCAGCTGATGGAGCAGAAGCCCCTTCAGATGTTGATTCAGAATTCAGCATAAGTTAAGGAGAGACAAATGGATTATTCAATAGGAGACGTATTCCCAGACTTTTCAGCAGTAGCATGTGACATTGATAACATACTTATCGATGTCGAAGTACTTGCAGAAAATATGTGGTCAGTTGTTTATTTTTATCCAAAAGACTTTACATTCATTTGTCCAACAGAAATATCCGATATGGATAAACTGTTGGGCGAAGCTGATGTGTTAGGCTTTAGCCCTGACAATGAATTTTGTAAACAAGCTTGGAAAGAAAGCAATGATATTATCAGAAACATCCAACACCCTTTGTGTTGCGATGCAGGTAGTAGACTTGCTCAAGAATTAGGTGTATATAATCATAGTGAAGGAGTTCCTTACAGAGCTACTTTTATTCTTGATGAAGACCACGTAATTCAACACTACTCAGTCAACGCTCTTGACACGGGTAGAAACGCAGACGAAATACTAAGAACACTACAGGCTTTAAAAGCTGGTGGACTTACTGGTTGCGCATGGCAGCCAGGAGAAGATTTCGTAGCATGATATTATTTACAGCAGACTGGCACTTAAAGCTAGGTCAGAAGAACGTACCTATGGCATGGGCATGTAGTAGATATAAGTTATTTTTTGAAGCTATTCATAAGCTAGAAGATAACAAAGATATTACTATGCACATTATAGGTGGTGATTTATTTGACCGAGTACCTTCAATGGATGAGCTTACACTATACTTTGACTTTGTCAGAGAAGTAACTATTCCTACTATCATTTATGATGGTAATCACGAAGCTACTAAAAAGAATACAACATTCTTTAGCAATCTAAAGAGAGCTACAACTGATGTAAATCCTTTAGTTGAGATCGTAGACACATGGACAGAGTATCCATGGGGTACTATATTACCTTATGCAGACTTGCATAGAAAAGGTATGATAGAAAAATGCGATACCAACAAACCTTTGTTTACACATGTAAGGGGAGAAATCCCACCTCATGTAACGCCAGAGGTAGACTTGGAAAGGTTTAATGACTTTCCTGTAGTATACGCGGGAGACCTACACAGTCACTCCAATACGCAGAGAAACATTATCTATCCAGGCAGTCCCATGACTACTTCTTTTCATCGAGAAGTAGTCAAGACGGGCTATCTTTTAATTGATCCTAGCTTCTCAGAAGTTTGGACATGGCATGAATTTAACCTACCACAGCTAATAAGAAAGACTGTGGGAAGTGAGAATGAAATGATTGCAACAGATTTTCACCATACTATCTACGAGATAGAAGGTGACGTAGCTGACTTAGCAAACATCAAGAACTCCGAATTGCTGGATAAGAAAGTAGTAAAACGAAGTAGTGAAGCTACACTTAATTTAAAAGATATGTCAATGGAAGAAGAACTAGTAGAGTACCTAAGTGCGATACTGAATTTAAATGATATTAAAATTAAATCAATAATGGGAGTGTTTAATGATTATTCTAAAAACGCTACGCTGGGATAACTGTTTCAGCTATGGGCAAAATAATACTCTTAACCTTAATGACAGCAACCTCACCCAACTTGTTGGAACAAACGGAATGGGTAAGTCTTCCATTCCGCTTATTATCGAGGAAGTCCTATTCAATAAGAATAGTAAGGGGATAAAGAAACAAGAGATACAAAATAGATTTGTCAATAATGGCTACTCTATTAATCTACTATTTCAAGTAGACGAAGATGACTATGAGATTGATGTATCTCGTAAGGCATCTATAAAATGTAAGCTGTATAAAAATGGAGAGGATATTTCTTCTCATACTGCAACGAACACCTATAAGACAGTTCAAGATTTACTTGGGCTTGACTTTAAGACCTTCACGCAGTTAGTATATCAGAATACAAACACATCATTACAGTTTCTAACTGCAACAGATACCAACAGAAAAAAGTTTCTAATTGATTTGTTAAAGCTAGAAGAGTATGTAGAGTTCTTTGATATATTCAAGGAAGCAGCTAGAGAGATTTCAGTAGAGGTTAACAGCCTTAACAGTAAGTCTGATGTTATATTAAAATGGTTAGAAGAAAATAAATTGGAGACTACAGAGATATTCCCAATATTAAATTTACCAAAACCATCAGAAATAGACGAGACCACTCTAAGGCATTTACGACGCGATTTTGAAAAGATTTCGGAAAATAACAAAAAAATTATAGATAATAGTTTTGTAAGAGAACAGCTAGACGAGTTGGAAAGTTCAGGTCGTTTACAGCCAGTGGAAGAGGAAGTATCCTTAACTGCTATGCTGCAGCAACAAGGAACCTTCGGTTCCAAAGTGGCTGAAGCTCAAGCACATTTGGATAAGCTCTCGGAACTTGATGGGCAGTGCCCGACTTGTGAGAGCGAAGTAGACGAAGAGAAAGTACAAGAACTTAACGCAATTTACTTCAATCAAAAGAAAGTAGCAAGTAATGATCTCTTTGGAATCAAGGACAAAATTGCGGATGCGAAAGAACACAATCGAAAGGTGATAGTTCAGAAAAATCAGCAAAGACTGCACGAAGACTATATTCGTGATTGGGATAGTAGTTTACCTTCTACAATTTTAGACGGTGACGAAATCTCAACCTCGATTGACACACTTTCTTCAAAGTTGAGAAATATACATATTGACATAGAAAGAATAAGTAGTGAGAACATGAAGGCGGAACGCCACAATACTCGTGTCTCTATTATTCAAGAACAGTCAGAAGGTATGGAATCTCAACTGGAAGAACTTGTCACAGCTTTAGGTAAGGTAGAAGAACAATCTGCACACTTAGAAATACTAAAGAAAGCCTTTAGTACAAATGGTTTACTCGCCTATAAAATTGAGAATCTAGTAAAGGATTTAGAAGATTTAACAAATGAGTACTTATCTGAACTATCTGATGGTAGATTCAGCTTAGAGTTTGTTGTCACGAATGACAAGCTTAATGTAGAGATAACTGACAATGCAAAAGTAGTTGATATACTAGCCTTGTCTTCTGGTGAACTTGCAAGAGTAAACACCGCAACGCTTCTAGCAATACGAAAACTTATGAGTAGTATTTCTAGTTCAAGGATTAATACACTGTTCTTAGATGAAATAATAAGTGTTCTTGATGACGAGGGAAAAGAGAAGTTAGTAGAGATATTACTTGGAGAGGATTTAAACACTTACCTAGTATCTCATGGCTGGACTCACCCACTACTAGCAAGAATTGAAGTAATCAAAGAAGAAAATATTAGTCGTCTGGAATAACTATGACTCACGAAGAAGGCGATACCTTTTGGTATCATAAATGCCCTGTAACTAGTAAAACGACCTTTCTACCTATTGGTATGAAATGCCCCGAGTGTATACTCGATGAAATGGATACAGCAAACAAAAAAGTGAATGAGAAATTCTCAAAGACTTTAAAGTCCCTGGAGGATTAGTTGGTAAACTCAAGACAGAAAGGAGCTAAAGCAGAACTACTTGCTGCTGATATGCTCAGACGACACACAGGTCACATCTTTACACAGACACCAGGAAGTGGTAGTGGTAAAATTAAGGGTGACTTACATGTAGAAAACAAGCACAACCTATTCCTTATAGAAGTCAAACACTATAAGGATATGGGGCTTAACCAAACTATGTTCACATCCAAGAGTAATGTGCTAGTAGGTTGGTGGAAGAAAGCAATATTACAGGCTCAGCTAATGAAGCAAGAGCCTATACTGCTTATAAAACAGAATTACTCGAATTGGTTTGTGGTTACGACACGCAGACCTCTTATGACAAAAAGATATATGTACATAAACTGGCTCGGTGCATATATTCTTATCGCAGAAAAGTGGCTAGAAAACGAAACATTGGAATTTACAAATGGCGATAAACTTCTCAAACCTTGGGAACCAGATCCAGAATGGGAACTTACTAATAGTTGATGGTTTAAATGTAGCCTTTAGGTGGAAGCACTCTAAACAGCTCGAATATAAACATGACTATGTAAGAACCGTTGAAAGTCTAGCAAAATCATATGACTGTGGAAACATAGTTGTACTAGCAGATGGTGGAAGTACCTATAGGAAAAGACTCTCTCCCGATTACAAAGCTAATCGGTCGGAAAAGTATGCAGAGCAAACTGCAGCAGAAAAAGCAGAGTTCGCCCAGTTTATGGGTGAGTTCAAAAATGCCTTTACTCAATTAGAGAAAAGAGGACATTTAACAATAAGACAAGACGGACTAGAGGCTGATGATTTAGCCGCATGGATTGTCGGAAAGAAAGCAGAATTTGGTATAGGACAGATTTGGATGGTCTCTTCAGATAGAGACTGGGATTTGCTTATACAGGATGGAGTTTCTAGATTCTCCACAGTAACTAGAAAAGAAATTACTATAGATAACTGGGAAGACCACTATGACGTAGAGCCAAGTATGTACTTGACTCAGAAATGTCTAGCAGGTGACACAGGTGATAACGTGCCAGGAATAGCAGGCATCGGTCCTAAGAGGGCTGTATCATTAATCGAACAGTATGGAGACTTATTTGATATTTATAATGCCTGCCCAATAAGCAGTAAGTATAAATTCATACAGTCGTTAAACGAAAACGCAGACAGGTTATTACTCAACGCAGAACTCATGGACTTAGTGAGTTACTCAGAGCAAGCATTAATCGAAGCAGACATGAACTTAGAGGACTTGTCCTCACAAATACGGGAGTATTTAAATGATACAGATTGATTACAGTAAAGATGATTTACTAACAGATTTCAGTAAACTTACTCTACAAGATAGATATCTTGTTGGCGATGAACAAAGCCCACAAGAAGCCTTTGCAAGAGCTGCTGAAGCTTTTGCAGACGATGATGCTCACGCTCAAAGAATATATGATTATGCTAGTAAACTATGGTTTATGTTTGCAACACCTATACTTTCAAATGGCGGAACAAAACGAGGCTTACCTATCAGTTGTTTTCTTAATTACATAGAAGACAGTAGAGAAGGAATTACTGGACATTATACAGAAAATGCCTACCTATCCTCAATGGGTGGTGGCATAGGTGGTGGTTGGAGTGATGTTCGTTCACAAGGAACAAAGACATCAAAAGGCTCGGAGTCTACAGGAGTTCTTCCTTTTATGAAAGTAGTAGACGCAGAAATGCTAGCTTTTTCACAAGGAGTAACACGTAGAGGTAGTTATGCTTCATACTTACATATGAGTCACCCTGAGATCGAAGAATTCTTAGATGTCAGAAAGCCAACAGGTGGAGATATAAATCGTAAGTGTACAAACTTACATCATGGTGTTGTAGTACCAGATGCATTTATGGAAATAATCCATAAGGCAACTAAACTAGAAGGCTTTGATGATAGCTGGGACTTAGTTGACCCACATAGTGGTGAAGTTAAAAAGACTATTAGTGCTAGAACTTTATGGGTAAAATTACTACAGAATAGAATGGAAACAGGAGAACCTTACTTAATGTTTGAAGATGCTGTGCAAGCTGACTTGCCAGATTTTCAGAAAAGAAAAGGTTTAAAAGTAAATCATAGTAATCTTTGTTCAGAAATTACCTTAGCAACTAATGAAGAAAGGACAGCAGTATGTTGTCTATCAAGTGTAAATCTGGAGTATTATGACGAGTGGAAAAACATCCCTGCGTTTATACCAGACTTAGTACGTTTTCTAGATAATGTTTTAACACATTTCATAGCAAATGCACCTGATGAATTAGAAAGAGCAAGGTATAGTGCATCAAGAGAAAGAAGTATCGGGCTAGGCGCTATGGGATTCCATGCGTACCTACAGAAACAAGGACTTCCTTTTGAGAGCATGATGGCTTCAAGTGCAAATATGGTAATATTTAAGCATATTAAGAGTCAGGCAGAAGCTGAGACTCATAAGCTTGCAGTAGACAGAGGGGCTTGCCCTGATGATGATACTGCCTCAGTAAGAAATGCACATTTGCTAGCAATAGCTCCAAATGCAAGTTCTAGTATTATTTGTGGAAACACAAGTCCTAGTGTAGAACCTTACAGAGCAAATGCTTATACGCAGAAAACTAAGAGTGGTTCATACTTAATGAAAAACAAATTCTTAAAAGCAACCTTGGCGGTTTATAATAAGAACAATGATGAAGTATGGTCTAGTATCATAGCAAACAAAGGTAGCTGTCAACACCTTCCATTTCTTTCTGATGATGAGAGAGAGATTTTTAAAACAGCAGTAGAAATTAATCAGGCATGGATTGTAGAGCACGCTAGTATGAGACAGGAATTTATTTGCCAGTCTCAAAGTATTAATCTATTCTTCCCACCTGATGTAAACAAGGGAGACCTACACAATGTTCATATGCTAGCTTGGGCAAAGAACATGAAGACTTTATATTACCTACGTAGCGAAGCTATAGGTCGTGCGGATAACGTAGCAAATCAAGCAAAGAGAGAGATAATTTTTGAGCAATCAGATTGTCTTAGTTGTGAGGGATAAATGAATTTATTAGAAGAAAGAAATTATTATAAGCCTTTTAACTATCCTTGGGCGTTCGAGATGTATAAAAAGCAACAGCAAATGCATTGGATGCCTGAAGAAGTACCGTTACAAGACGATATAAAGGATTATAAAGAAAAACTTACACCAGCAAATAGAGCCTTAGTAGATAATATATTTAGGTTCTTTACACAAGCTGATGTAGATGTATGTTGTGGATATGCGAAGCATTATCTACCAACATTCAAGCAACCAGAAGTAAGAATGATGCTTGTTAGTTTCGCTGCTATGGAAGCAGTGCATCAAGAAGCGTATTCTTTATTATTGGAAACACTTGGTAAGTCAGATGATGAGTATCAGAAATTTACTGAGATACAGGCAATGTCAGACAAGCATGATTATCTAACAGACTTTAACATGAGAGATAAGCATGAGATGGCAAAAACAATGGCTGTGTACAGCGGATTTACAGAAGGAGTACAACTATTCAGTAGTTTTGCTATTCTTCTTAACTTCCCTAGACACAACCTAATGAAAGGCATGGGACAGATTGTCACATGGTCTATTCGGGACGAAACTCTACACGTAGAGGGAATGTCCAAACTATTCAGAACTTTTATTGCTGAGAATCCAGAACTATGGACTGATAAGTTAAAGTACGAAGTATACTGTGCAGCAGAACGAGTAGTAGAGTTAGAAGATAACTTTATTGATGTTTGTTTTGAGAACGCAGATATTGAAGGTTTAACTGGCAATGAAGTAAAAGAATACATAAGGTATATCGCAGACCGCAGATTATTGGGTCTAGGTATGAAAGCAATTTTCCACAGCACTGAGAATCCATTACCATGGTTGGATCAGCAGATTAATGCAGTGGAGCACGCAAATTTCTTTGAGAACAGAAGTACAGAGTATGCAAAAAGTACAACTCAAGGTAATTGGCAAGACATTTTTGGATAAGGAGAAAAAGATGACAGAAGTAACCAACAGCGAGCCAGTATTAATGTTTAACGACAAGAAGTACATAATCTCGGAACTGCATGACGATGCTAAGGTAATAGTTAATATGTTACAAGGATTGGAGCAAGACTTAGTCGGCGCTAAAATTCAACATGACAGATTACTATTAGCTAAAGAAGGCTACACTAGTAGACTCGAGCAAGTCATAGATAAAGACCCTAATGAGGTTGAAGCAGAACCAGTAGAAGGCTAAGCTTACTAAAACTAAAAACCCGCTTTCGCGGGTTTTTTTGTGCTTCCTTGTCGGGGATATTTTATGCTGCTTCGTTAGATGCTTTTTTAGCGTTTTTTACTGCTGTAGTCCAAACTGCTGTAGCGATTGCTTGCACTTCTGCGCTTTCGCTTGATACAACTGTATCAGTATGAGTCCAGCTATTGTCATCGTTTTTTGATGATGATACGCATTCTAAAACGTGCCTGTGGAATGAACGATTAAGTTCTACTCCGTCTTCTTTTATTACAGTAGCTGTTCGCACCTGTATTGATTTATAGTCTCCTACAATTTCTATTTTGTCTTCGACTGTTTCTTTTGTTATTGCCATTTTTATTTTTCCTTTTGTCTGTGCCTAGAATTGACTAAGCACCCTATTAATTTGTTATTATACTCTATAAGTGACCGTGAAACCATAGATAGCACCTGATGCCGCTATAGTATTGCCATGTGAATAGTTAGTATTTATCTGTCTTGTGATATAGATAAAATTATTACCTGGGTCTACAATGGCGTTGAGGTTTTCAGCGTCAGAAATGCCAGTACATGCCCCCAGGCTGCCTGCAAACCTGCCGTTACTCGTGTTCGCACAGGTAAAAGGAAGACCAGCAATGACGGTATACCCACCATTAGCATTTGAACCGTTTGCAGTCCACACACAAGTTCCTGAAACTGTGACAAGATTTCCAATTTTTGTATAGTATCCTTTTGTCATTCCAGTATTAGGTGTAACTGATGATCCACCATTTGCTTTCAAAACAGGAGTAAAAGTACCTTCTTCATAATCGTCAAGTATTTCTGAGGACATAGCTCCTGCAGAATTACCAGTTGCACTAAAGTCTATTCCATGTCCACTAGCTACTTGTAAGTCACCGTTTGTGATTATTACATTACCACTACCACCACAAGTAATAGAACCATTGTTATTAACTTTTAAACCTGCTTGTGCAATAGCACCATTAGAATCAACAATACACAATTGAGCATATCTATCAGATGTAGCGTTGTTACCTTTAAGGAATAAACCCCCTCCAAAAGAACCTGACCACATTGGAATATTATTGCCAATTTTAATTTTTCCAGCATTATCAATACGCATCCTCTCACTTAAACCACTTGCACCATCTGCTGTAGTAAAAAATGACATTCTTGTTGGATAATCATTATTTGACCAAGTGGCATCACCTTCAACCATAATTTTTGCAGCATTAGGAATACCAACACCACCACTTGTTACGCCACCAAAGTGAACGCTACCTAAATCATCATTATTAACAATAGAGCCAAATCCTGTTTGTGATAAAGTAAGAACTGAGCCACCATCAGAACCACTACCACCTTCAGCAATATGTAATCCTGATTGTGGTGCAGTTGTTCCTATACCAACTTTGCCTGCAGTAGTAACAACTAAACGAGTAGCATTTGCTGTGTCATCATATAAAATAAATGAATCTGACAAGCCTCCATGAACACCTAATGCATAATCTCTTGCATCATTAACAAATCGTGTTTGAACTATAGAATTAGTACTGCTGTCTGCTAAATGTAGCTTTGAAATTGGAGCAGCTGTTCCGATACCAACATTACCATTAACTAGTACTTTTAATTGTTGATTACCTGCACCAGACCCATCTAAAAACAACCCTCTATCAGCATCACTTGAAGTTCCTCTATGAAACCCTATTTCAGAAGCATAGCTATCACTAGTTTCTGTGCCTATTCTAATCCTGGCATATTCATTCCAGCTATTGCTAGGATTCTTAATGTGTAATAGTTCCGTTGGAGTAGTAGTTCCAATTCCAACATTGCCACCATCGGATTGAAGTGAGAAGTTATAAGGGTTACCATTATCTATTCTAGCTCCTTGAATATTTAAGTAACCCTGAGCTTGGTTGCCAATTTTTAATTGATTATTATTAGCAGTGTTTTGGAAAG
>Ga0307986_10000520_pt1 | contig 28826 bp, 29 predicted proteins | sample EllFjometageno82_FD_203170 | JGI IMG/M metagenome (GOLD analysis project Ga0307986, IMG submission 203170) | Marine microbial communities from Ellis Fjord, Antarctic Ocean - #82 | ecosystem: Environmental > Aquatic > Marine > Unclassified | place: Southern Ocean | collected 2014-10-09 | reverse complement strand
ACGTCTCTATGTCGGTAATGCTAACGTATACTATTTTTTTCTTCGGGACATCTAAGTTCGATTCCCGTATGTTATACGTTTTGTCAGTGTTAAATTCCACACACGATATACTTTTATCGCCGCTCTCCCCGAAACTATGTTGCATCGGAGTCCCTGGGTAATAGACGTTGCCGTTGATCCACTGTTTCTGGTGGATATGCCCTGAAATAACCAGTGGGTAACTACTGTCCCATAAATCACCTATTTCGGATGCGATGGCGCCCATTTTGCAACCACGGAATTCCTGGTGCGCGAACACGCAATTACACACGGACAGATCCGCTCCGATCGTCGAGAGGGCCTCCTCGAATCGCCCAGGGAAGACGTACGGCACGAAAATAAAATTACACTCGTTTATGGTTATTTGCCTGACGGTGTCCACTATCGTTACGTTATCCCATGATTTTATGAAATTCATCCAGTGGTTAGTGGTTAGAAATTGGGTGTTTGATATGTAGTCGTGGTTACCTACTAATATATAGGTGGGTGCGATCCGGGCCATGTCGCTGATAAACTCGCACGCCTTGTTCATGACAAGCGTGTGGAGCCGTTCGTGGGTGTGCAGTAAATCGCCTGCAATAATAATAATATCGGGGTCGTAATCGGTCGCGAACTTATGCATCTCGCTCATGAATTTAGTTGTATCTTCCATGTTTGATATCTGAAAATGCGGGTCTCCTATGAATATTGATCTGACAGCCATTTGATTTATTAGTAACATAAATCAAAAACAAAACGATTTTACTCGGTATTCATATCCAATAATAATTTCACCGCGCTGGTTAATTTATCTTCGTCGCATCCTTTCAACACGTCCACCAAGACCCCGTCGTGTATAAAATGGAAACTGGGTAGCGCCGCGACATCTTCCATGAGATCGCCCAGATCTAAATCGACGTCCTCGATCAGGAATATACACTCCTCGGTGTCGGTTTCGTTACACAGATCATTATACAGCGGCTGTATTCGTTTGCACGGACCGCACCAAGAAGCCGTGTACTTAATAATAACTCGTTTATTGTTTTTAATATAATCTTCCCGCTCCTCCAACGTGGATATATTCACTATATTCGTCACGGGTTTATCGTCCGTAGTTCCACCTACCTCTTGCGCGTATTTGAGATATGACATGCTGTTTATTTATGTATTTTATATTTTTTTAAATATAAAACAACTTAATCCTTATTATAACTAACTCTTCTTCGGCCTAGCGGCGACCCTTTTCTTAATGAGGGGCTTGGGCGCGACCTCCTCCTCCAAACTCCCGTCACTGTCACTGTCGATATCTTCGACGTGGTCAACACTAGCGGGCTTCTGCTCGGATACCGCCTGGACGGCGGCTGGGCGGGGGGTGATCAAGCGCTTCATACCGCTCTGGATAGGCTCGACCTCCGACTCGTACAATTTCACCTGTAGGGAGATCTTATTACCAATAAAGATCGACTCGATCTTCACCACGGATGTGGTATAGCAATACTTACCTAGCATATCAATGGGATCGATGACCTCGTTATCGGGTGTGTAAAACTTGGTGAGGAACTTCTCGGACTTCTTCGAGTAGATTAGCTTGGAATAAAGCGTAGGACCAACTCCATCGACCACGTCCAGGACGGTCTTTCCATTCACGATCTTCTTCTCCTTCCTCCAGTATAGAGGATTAAACTTCTTCAAATCATTCCTCTCCAGCTCCCACTTATCGAGCTCTTCCTTATTATCCAATACATGTTCGATGCATCGCTCCACGATTGTGTTGAACGTATCCGTCCATTTCTTTTCCTCGGATGTCGCGCCATCCCTACCCCAGAGGCATAGGGGGAACGTCCATCCATTTACTTTTCCGGTTTCCTGACTTTTATTCTCCGTGACCCCGAACGAGAACAGTCGACTCGTAGGGATCACTAATTCACCGACCGATCCATCCGGGTTCCGCGTGGACACGTTAATTCGCTTAAACGTAATGGCTGGCTTACTATCGGGAATGTTACCCTGAATGGGTTCAGAGAAAATCATGGTGTCGGCGTTATACGTCGAAGGGTTGATTAATTGGGTATCTTGTGTGGTTGACATTGCTGTGTTTTATATTTATAACTGTATGAGTTATAAATAAATTTCGATTTTATGTAGGGTACAAATATATATCAGCTAATTACGTCGCGTTGCGCTTAGACTACTAGATCATCGGGCATTTTCGAGAAACACGCCCAACAGAACAATGTAGGTTTGTTATTTTTAACCGTCTTGAATAATCGTTTATTACCCTTGCATTGAGCACAATGATCGGGTACCACCTCTTGGACCACTGGTACCTCGGGTACCTCCTCCTCTTGGATCTCGGGTACCTCCTCCTCTTGGATCTCGGGTACCTCCTCCTCTTGGACCATTGGTACCTCCTCCTCTTGGACCTCGGGTACCTCCTCCTCTTGGACCACTGGCGACATTGCGACCACTGGCGACATTGCCTTGATAGATAGTTTTTCGAACTGGGCCATAAGCAGGTTGAATGTTTCGCTGTGACCCGGTTCTTTCACCTTGGTGTTGACGTCGTACATTTCCATCAACCGGGGCTCGGGCTGGGTGCGTATCGATAGCGTCCGGTGATAACGCGTCATAATTACCCGCGATAGACGCCGGACTGATCGCTCCTTGTATTCGGTGGACAGCTCGGCATATTTGACAACTATCATATTCTTTAATTCAGTCGGTGTATTATCAGCGGCCAAATCGATCATCCTATCACCGCCTTCGTTATACTCGACCCCTAGCGCGTCGAGCACCGTCACTATTTGCACCCGGACAGATGATGTGAATTCGTCCATCCATACCGCGTCCGTGTAATTCGGGTTGTCGGGGGCGAGCGCCCTCAATTTCTCGGTGATTACCCCGATTTGTAACCGGCTAATATCCTCGGGTGGGATTCCCGAGATATCCGTCTTGGGATCGGGCAGCAACACCTTCAACTCCGGCTTAGCCCGACGATTACTCTTATCATCTCTCCTAGTCTGTATACTCTCCTGTAACATGGCCTGTTTCTGTTCCCTCGTTAACTTACCCCATTCACCAACCCCTACTTTCCGCTTCAATCTCAATAACCCATCGATTACCTCATCTCTGCGCACCCCTGGTTCCGAATCACTGGTCGGTCTACCGAGAGCCGCCAAATCATCGCCCGGCGGGGGTCCGTCGGACGCGCCCTTTATCATTTTAAAAGTTGACTTCTTCTTTGTTATGGATTTATCAATCAATCCATTTCTATTAATTTTCATTTTCGTACGTGCCATCGTGTCTTTTTCTAATATATCATTAAAAAAAATCGACTTTATGCATAACGACCCTACTAAATAGCGAAGTCTAATAAATATATTTTATAATTTATAACACTAATATATAAACAACAATGACGTTAACGTCACAAGAAAAAATGAAATCGTCTCAGTTCTACTGCGTTAAATGTAAACGTAAATTTAGACAGTCAAACGATGACCGTATATGTGTGGTTAAATTAAAGAACCACCGAGCGGCTAATAAAACAACATGCACGGCGTGCGATACTACTTGCTACCGATTCATATCCGTTGACTCGACCCCCTCGATGATACAGGAATACGGACTGTGTAACGGCAGATCCAAGCCCAAGTCCAAGTGCCACTCCGGTGAGGTGCGCTCCCGATCCACAGGTCGCTGCCGCTCCCCCAAGAAACGCGGTCGCAAGGCCAGGTCCGAGGCCAAGGTCAAGTGCCGTACCAGCCAGGTCCGCTCCCGATCCACGGGTCACTGCCGCTCCAAGAAGAAGCCCGGGCGCAAGGCCCGTTCCAAATCCAAGTCCAAGTGCCGTACCAGCCAGGTCCGCTCCCGATCCACGGGTCGCTGCCGCTCCAAGAAGAAGGCTGGTCGCAAGGCCCGTTCCAAGTCCAAGTCCAAGTGCCGTGCCAGCCAGGTGCGATCCAGATCCACTGGTCGCTGCCGCTCCAAGAAGAAGCCCGGACGCAAGGCCCGAGCGTAAACGTGATTTAATATTTTTATTTATATATAAATAAAAATGACGGCCGCAATTAGTAATACTACTTTATGGACGCTCATCACAGGGATAGGGTTGTTTTTTACTTATATCATAGTAACTTTTTTACGGTGTAAACCGAGGTTTTCGTGGAATTCTATTTCCATTCTGTTAATAACATTCATGATACTAGCGACTGTATCCCTTATACAAATATCACAATACCCGATCGCCGATCAACCAGGGGGGTTGGCTGATACGGTCACAAAAACTAGTAGAAATGTGGCTTACATTAATATAGGCGGGTTCATCGCTTGTTTACTAGCGATTGTCATCTTCGCTATTAAAAATAAGAGTACTTTATACGGATGCGGTGATCAGTTCCCGTGGGGCACGTTGTTGATACTTGTAGTGTCAGCCGCTATTTCGTTGTTATATGTGTTGATACAGTATGCTGTGTTTAGAACTGAGATACTAGACGCTGATAAAAATTAAGATATGAAAAAAAATATGTTGATAGTTCATAAATGAATTGTATTCTACTAGATATAAGTGCTCTAGGGACGCAGTCTAATCTATATAAGTTCTTACCCGGCGGCAACCCATCGAGTCATACAGGGGTTATAATGGAAGTTAGCGATCCGGCGATGGTTGCTAAATTAACGAGCACAGCTAAACCCGATAGGCGAGCCTTCATAAACTCACCCTTGTTTATAAACGGATGTGTGGTGTTGTCATACGCTAATATCTCGTTGAAAGATAACACGGTAGTGTTCGTGGACTTTGATAGCCGACGGTTGACATCTATCTTGTCCACTGCGATCGAGTACTTACCCAACACCATGACGAACACCATCTCGACGTCGACCGGTAACACGACCGACATAAAACGAATTACCCAGGCCGGGTTTACCCACCCGGTAACTGACAACAACGGTACCGTCAGTTTTTCGCGTCGGAATGATTTGATCCCCCGACACGATATCAAGCAAGTGTTCGATAAAACCCAGGAAACCATACAAGTACACGATAATAAAGAAGGGGTTAAACGACTGAGCATTAGCTTGTCCCCCGTTGCGGCGGATTACCTCAAGAACATATCCTATCGACGGAGAACCGCCAACCGAAACGGTACCGTTTCCCAGAAAGAGGTCGGGGGGGTTTTCTCTATTGAGAGAATAAGCGCCAAATCCCATTACACCCTGTCGATTAACCCCGACACATTCGTACACGGCGACGAAGAAGAGATAAGGATTCCATCCTCGTATTTCAGTTTCCACACCCACCCCCATGAGGCGTACGTGGCTAACAACGTGGACAAAGGGTGGCCGTCCGTATGCGATTACTTATCGTTCATGGAAAGCACCGTTGTATCAAACGGGATAGCACACGTCGTGATCGCTAGAGAGGGGTATTATATATTAAGCAGGGGCAAGAACAGTCTCGGTAGCCGAGATCCGTATAATTTAGCGATGAGGGAATTCATCCGCACCAACTACGTATACGATAAACATAAGCATTCCGTCGCTGACTATATAAAACAAATTAATAAATTAGAATTCAATAATACATCCCTTATAACCGTTCAGTTCGCCAAGTGGGGGCAATCTCGTAAAAAATATTATATTTTTTATAAGAATATTATAAAACAGTCATGACCTCCGAATTATGGAGTCGCGACATAGAAGACGTACTGGAATCGATTCGGTCAAACGCCGCCGTGATGAGTAAATTCCACAAGAAAAATTACATATATTATAAGGGTCAGCTAAAGTATTACCGGATCCCCGTAATTGTTATATCCGGCTTGAACAGTGTCATTGCCGTGGGGCTGCAGCCTTATATGGAGCAGGGTCTTATCAGTGCATCTAATTGTTTACTCGCGTTGATCTGCGGTATAATCGGGAGCATAGAGTTATTCCTGGGGTTACAATCGTCCATGGAATCGGAGTTGATAGCATCTAGAAATTTTTACTTATTAGCGATTGATATCTATAAAACACTGACCCTGAACAGGGACCGCCGAACGACATCGGGTAAGGATTTCCTGGAAGAAAAATACAGCGAGTACACGAAATTATACGGGAACGCTAATTTATTACGAGGGAAAATACCCGATAAACTAGCATCGCTTCCCGGGGTGGAAATAACCGATTTTGGAAGCGATATATCGTCCTCTGATTTGGAATCTGGTCGTCATTCGACCAAACAATTTTTCATAAATGAACAGGTCGAACTGGATAAGGCGCGACGGGGTATGCCATTCAGTATTGACCAGGAACTGGAAAAGGTGAGATTCGAGACCCAACAGGGGATGCAAGCTGAGATGGACCAGGCGCGACAGGGGATGCAAGCTGAACTGGAAAAGGCGCGACTGGAGACCCAGCAGGGGATGCAAGCTGAGATGGACCAGGTGCGACAGGGGATGCAAGCTGAACTGGAAAAGGTGCGACAGGGGATGCAAGCTGAGATGGATCAGGCACGTCTCGGGTCCAAACTAGATACTATACAGGAGTGATTTAATATCTCATGTATTTAAGTAATATTAACATAATAGCCGTGCATAAAGACGCGGTTACCAATGATATCGTCGCGACTTTCCAGTTATCTATTTCGTCATCATCTAATATAATAAATTCGGGTTTTATAGCGCGGAGAAGTGCCGCGGTTCCGAGTACCGATGTTATAAAACACACAGATATGATAATCGAGCGTCTATATCTAACCGCAAAATTAGTGGGTCCTTCTTTATCGTATTTTATTTTTTTACCCATCCCGATCCCTTTCTGTAAGCACTGAGTTAGGCTGCCCATGGTATCATATCCGGCTGGGAGGATATCAGCACTACCACAGTATACCCGCCGGGTATCTATGGGTTGGTAATTCCCGTAGGTATCGTCTACTATCATCCTGGATCCTCGCCCGATACCCTTTTTTAGACATCCGTACTTGGTTCCTAATACACTACCACCGCCGGTTAAACTCGGGTGTTGGATATTGTTACCACAATATATAGACATATGTATTTATACTATGTAATTATTAATCAAGAAACTATTCTATATCTAATTATATCATCGGTTGTTATTTCTATGAGATCTCCTTGCGTAAAATTGTAAAATTTACGTATCGCGTCCACCCGTGTGATTTTTGGGAACTTGGAAACGTCTATCGTATTTCTAATAGTTACTCGCTCCTCGGGGTTGAGTTTTCTAAAACGGGGCTGCAGCTCGTGCTTGGTAATGTTAAATTGCAGCTCGTTCACGTGGAACAACTCGATGTCGACTGAATCGCTATCGTTAATGAGTTTGAGGGTGCTGGGGGTCGCGCCCTCGTTATGGATCACAATCGCATGCGTCAGGTTTGCGTTTTTAAGCAGCGTAATCAAATCGGTCGTGTGTCGGATATTCATTTTCGACTCTAATATGAACGTGACATGCACCACATTATCCGTATCTGGATTCTGAGCGGTGAACGGTAATTCGTCGGTATTATCACACAGAATAATAGTATATCCTCTCTGACTCAGCATTTCTTTACATATTTCTATCGACGTTTGGATCATTGACATTTACATTTATAGTACGATACGGATACCGAAAACGTTTTTTTATTAATGATTTAATATTATTATTAAATCATTGAATGGTGAATTTAGAATTCGAACGCGAACTTCGCGCGGCCCTTCGTGCTCATATTCTCGACGAAGTCGTATGCCTCCGCGAACGACAACAGGAGACCGATAATGGCGGCTGAGAACACCACGTAAAGAGCCATACCCTTCTTGGAAGTGTCCGTTGATGCCGCGGGGGTGGCGACCGTTCCCGTTACGCATGCATCTGTAGCCTCGTGGGACCAAGTCCAGCATGCGAGAATAACCAGGACGTTTCCTATGAATGTGGCGAGTGACATAATACCGGATACCATGGGGTGTATTTTGGCACCCTCGGACACTTCAAGCCACGCGAATAAATATCCGACTAAAATCATACCTATACCGGCATACATATACGTCTGGGTTTTCTTTTGGCATTCGACGGTGGATAGCTTGAAATCCAACGGTTGACCGGCCGTTGGAATTGGGACGTCGAGGACACGGAAAGGACTTATCTTAGTTTCTGTTACGGTTTTGGGCTCTGCAACGAGAGTCTGCGTTACAACAGTCCATCCTTTCATAACGAAGGTTCCTATTAAGATGAGAATAACCACAACTGTTTGTAATGATAGATTGACATCGGGGTTCATTTTTATTATATAATATTATTTTTATTTTTTTTATTTGTTTACGCGTCGTCATATTAATAAATTTCGAGTCGTCGTCATGTCATAAAAATGACATTTTCACGTGATATGAGATCAAATGTCATGAGTCCTAAAGATATCATTATTACTAATATTAACAACTACGTTCCCGATCTACTGTGTCAACCCGATCGGGATATCGACGAGTGGATCGCCGAACACACCCCGCTCATCGTAGGAGATGGCAAGCTAACGGCTCGGAAGAAGAAAATAATGACTGATTTGCGCACGCTGGTCGGTAATGTAATTGCCAACCTGAGCGATATCATTTCGTATTTACTGGAGATGGACCCCGGGACACATCGGGAGTACCCTATTGAGTTCCCGATTAGATCAATGTGGTTCGACCCGACATTGCAGTGCTCGCTTGCGACCCTGGTTAAATCCAAGACAGTCAGGGTCGTCGACCCCCTGAAACCTAAACGCAACAAATCAGTCTATCTCATTTGGACTAAGTTATGGAAAGATGCGCGACGCCCCGAGCAGTGGAGCATGAAGGATGTGTCGGAAATATGGAGCACGGTTAAACAGGGTGGGGAATTTACAGATGAGAGGATGGAGTCGTATACCACGGCAATGAGACTGGCGGAGGAGGATAAGAATAGGTACATGGACGAGATACAGATCTACAAAGCGAACCAGGCAGAGATCGAGACCAAGCTAATGGCCGACGCGGTTGATGTACTCCAATCAGTAGTTGATACCCCAGTCATCGAACCGGTACTTGTCGAGACCGGCTACACGGTGGAAGTCGAGGAGGATGAGCAATCGATGGAAGTTGAGGAGGCACCGTCGGTGGAAGTCGAGGAGGACGAGGATTCGATGTCGGATATGTCGGATATGGATTCGCAATCGATGGAAGTTGATGAGGCACCGACGGTGGAAGTTGATGAGGCACCGACGGTGGAAGTTGAGGAGGAAGCGGTTGTTGAGAAACCAACCAAGAAAACCGCGTATTGGCATTACCGGATCGATAACATGCAATCGACTATGGATACATTGGGGCCTGGCACGATGAAAAAGCAAATAAACAGCAGTCTTAGCGCTTCGTGGGCCGAATTGAAGAGCAGCAAGGATCCAGCCGACATCCAATCGCACAAGGAATACAAGAAGAAAGCAACCATGAATGTTTATTAATTATTCGGACCGGTGGAACGGGGGCATCATGAAAACGAAAAAAATCTACGATATCGGAGATGGTAAGTGTGTATACGCGTGGGTACCGCGTATAAAAGGAAGAAGAACCTACGATAAAAATAACGGGTGATGGGGGGTTGCATTTTTCGAGGGGGTTGTTTTTGGTATGTACCGAGGCATTGATCTTCTTAGGGCATCGGATTTATGGGTGTATCGTTTGAAGCTTTTGCGAGATACACTATTAAACATTTATTCCGACCAGTTCTTTGGTTTATATTGCGTCGGAGAGGAGGATGGAGATCCCATCTTCTTACATATTACAGCAGCTCTATCGGGATTCGTTAATCGTTCATTAAACAACTGAAAATACCTACAGAGAAGCTTTTTTACCTAGAAGCGGACGAGCATTGATTTATTTAGTCGAATAGATCCAGATGTTTAGGTGTTCAAAATGGTTCGGTACGCCATGGGGATGACCCGAAGATACTGTGAACCTACGGTGATTACATCGTGCTTGAAGGCGTACTTGGAAAGGCAACTTAACCAAGAAAATGACAAGATTCAAGAAAAAACAAAACAACATTTGAGTGTATGTTTGTCTGAGTAGTTTACTGCATCAGTTAATTTCACTTACTATCAATTTTATCAATAACAACAAGAGGGGGGTGGCGAACGGGAAAAATCGATTTTTCCAATCGAATTACGGGGATAAGGGCATGAACTCCGTAGTCATATATAATAATAATACCGACCTTCATGGTTGGGGTGGTTGCCAATGCAATCACTGCGTCGATGACGAGCTATACTTTAGCCGCTCGATGGATGAGGAAGAGGGGGACGAGGAAGAATTCGAGGAAGAGGAGGAGGAATTTACGAGACCTATTAAAAAGAGGTCTTTGTACGTTTCGAAGCCTAAACAGGTAAGTGCGCAGCTGCAACTGATCAACGCGGTTAAATTTAACGCGGTATCGATGGCGAATATCCGCGCGAACGAGGAGGCTGAGATCAACAGAATCACCAAGCTAAAGAAACAGGAAGAGGTCGCGAAACATGATGCGCTTATGGCCTCGCTTCCCAAATTCTCCACCGTTATGATCGCGAAAATGACAGCTGATAAGGCCCAGCTCGTTAAGGAGAAACAGGCGAAGATAAAGGAACAGAAACTGAATCGCTCCACCACTAAACATGGAGCGAAGGGCCGTCGCGATCAACCGGTGCAGATGTCGACCAAGGGATTTTGCAGTGTGCATACATCGGTGCAATTGCGGTTCCCCGAGAAATGGGATCGCGGTAAATTCGTCAGGAGCGCTCGTATCGTTCAGTGTGACCAATGCAAATCGATTGTCGCATCCCGTAGGAAACAGCGTCAGGAAACGAACGCCTCCAAAAGCATGATCGAGCAGACGGCTAGGACGGTTAGGATGGAGGAGCTGGATGCTATCTTGCAGCTAAAGAAAGCGGAGGATCTTACCGCTATCAAACAGCTGAAGGAACTGGAGCAGGAATCTATCCTGGAGAACGAGACTGATCTCGACACCATTAAACGTATCCGCCGCGAGGAGTACGATCTGTTCCAGAAAAACGAGATTAAGAAGTTCAGCGATATGGTGGTTAATAAGGTGGATGATGGGAGACTGGCGCTCCCCCTATGCCAGGTTGTTACGGAACAGGAACCGACGCAGGGTAAATGGACGACCGTCGGCAACAAACCAATCGACAAGCTATCCTCCACCATTTTACGTACTATGTTCGCTACCAGCTCCGTACCGGTGTGTGGATTTATCAAGGGTGGGCCGGCGGTGTTCAAACCGCAAGCGCATGTCGCCAACAAACCCCACATTATGTGCCGGTCCATTACCATGAACAAGAAGTGTTTTCGTAAACCCGGGACTTGCACGTACGCCCATACAGCTGCTGAGCTGTTCCCCAGGACGTGTGGTAATAAGAGGTGTAAAGCGGTCAGGTTCACTGGAGGGGTATATGTTAATGCCGATCGCTCCAATAAGACGTGCTGCTACTTACACGAGGGTGAGAGTAAGAACAATCTATGTGTTCGCAATAAGATCAAACTACCTGTCGTTAAGAAGGTGGCGGCGAAGACCAGTGGACGCGTCATTAGCTGCGCTGCGACCGGCACCATCGAGAGGGAGTTGAAGCCGTATTCGGCCTCGCGCGCTTGGGGACCTGCGAAGTAGTGAAATAGTATAAACTAGAAAAAAATGATATTTGTATACAATCCGTATACAAATTGTATAACATGACGTCGAGTAAAATGGAACATAATATTTATAATAAGCTCTTGTCGGACCACCAAGCCACTTGTATTCAGCTAGTTGGGTTTGACTGGGACGGAAGCGTCGGTCACAGTCGTTGGTTTGCTTTCTGTAGCAACGGGGATACGTGTTGGCACGTACAGTTCGACGGTACTGATCTAAGAATTGATATCGCGAAAAGAGACGATTGGAATTATATCAGTCCGCACAATTCACACGGTTTTATAAACCAGGATTTCCGTGGTTGCAACCTTAACGGGTTTGACCTGTCGTATAGCATTTTCAAACGATGTAAGTTTGACGTAGGAAGTGTTGATGACAATATTCAAACGAAGACCGAGTTCATCGATTGCACATATCACGAGGGGGTTTCGGTAGACTGGCAAAAAGCCGTCCTAAGCGGTTTTTTTTCCCAGGATGAGATTGATACGCGTGCTACTAAATGTCAGCTGGCGGCGTGGAACATTTACCGCTCTGAGCGGGGTAGATGGAACTGCGAGGAGACCAAGAACAAATTCATTAACTCGGGTGTAGATGTGGCTGAGTGGAATAAGATAGTCGTTGAGATCGACACGCGATGGCTGGGTATCATAGAAAACCAGAAATATAACCCCAACACCGATACGGAGAAGAAGAAGAAAATTTGGAGCGCGATGGTGCAGGTGGTTGATGATAGACGGGTGTCTAGGTTCGCAGTCATTCCAACTCTATATTGACTATTCGGACCCGTCCGATGAGATACAGGAATCCGGAACGGGATTATTGTTGCCGTCTATGAACGAGCTTAGCATGTCCGCATATAAAACTAACTGAGTAGCAGCAATTATTGGGGTTTTGAGAAGATTGGCGGATGTTAATTCAAACACTTCTGTAAATACAGTCGTTAACTTGTCGCATGGTACAGTAGTTCTCAGTGAGATAGTTTCATCGCCGCCAGCGTCGGTTATGATCAGTTCATCATGTGTAGTAGTACCGGTTATAAATCCATTGCTACGCAATACCCAGAATAGTTCTGTTAAGTTCGCCTTGATGCGACCATCAATATCAGAGGCCGCGAACTTATCGTATAGAGCCCGTTCAGAAATACTCAATCCAGACGGGTCTACGACTCCGTATTTTTTTAATGTCGCAGTGAGGTATTTATCCGACTCGGTTGTATCATCGGATGTATCATCGGATGTACCATCGGTTGTACCATATTTATTATATAAAAAGTAAATTAACATACCCAAACCCACTCCGATCAACACACCTATTAATAATATAGAAATGTTCTTCATTTATTATAATTATAATATTAATGTTTTTTAATATTATAAATGAGCTCTGATCATATAAATAAATACGAGGGTACCGATAATAAGTTCTCGGCTCGGGTTCCTGAACGACTGTTGGCCGCGCGGCGCCCCAACCCGGCATTGACCGATGCGGACGTTGTCAGGAGGAGGGTGGACGGGGGCGATACCATGATCAACCTCGTGTTTGATCATATGGATAGCGCGGAAGATAATATATACACGGCGCTCTTCACGGGGGTGATCGATGGGGAAGTTGACGACGTGCGATTCCTCGCACGTATTATTAAGAATACGAGGGGGGAGGATATCAACCACCAGATCGCCGGGTACACCGCGTTGAGTATATCTGCATGGTTGGGGCGTCGCGATATCGCCGAGATCCTGATACAAGCGGGCGCCTCCATGACTCTCCTATCACTCATAGATGGATATAGCCCGCTTCACTTGGCGATCCGCGCTGGTCATGTCAATGTGTGTAAGCTCATCCTCAAACACGGCGGTCGGAATGTAGTGGATCAGAGGGATGAAAACCGCGGGTTCACACCTCTGATGATTTCGGTGCAGCAACGAAATCATACTATCATGAAGCTGCTCGTATCTCATGGCGCGGATGTATCGATCGGGGTCCCATCGCGAATCAATCCGGCGTATACGGAGTTCGATTATACCGCGCTGCGCATCGCCAGGATGTTAATGGATCGGGTCGCCGTGGAGTATCTCACTGAGCAGATCCGGCGCAAGGAAACCCGCGAGGGTTCACGCGATGATTGCGAGGGGTCGAGTGGGCAGTGCAATATATCGTCACCCACGCATTCGAAATGGAAAATGCTTACCGCCAAGCACGATGCCCATCGCGCGAAGCGCGATAAGGACGATGAATTGAAACAGCAGCAGGAAGACGCGTACAGTCATTTTCTATCGAAGGTCGCGATGTTCGAAGATGATGAGAAATTAGACGTGACGGACTTAAACAGTATTTTCAGTATTTACGAATTGAGGATCGAGAACGCAGCGGACGTTCACCGTAAAAAACATATAGAGGACCGCCGAACAGCCTTCATGGACTTATTGCGCACGTTCGGGATATCCCACTGCGATCTGACACCCATCGTGTACATTCCCCCTAAAGATCTCAATGAGAGTTTGTTCAACCAGAAAAACACCCCTAAATTCTCACCTGAGTCGTCGTCGTAAAAAGATAAAAACGAATTTTAAATAACATGTATATATAAATAGAACATGGACGATGAGTTAAAACGCGAGCAAGAAATTGCGTACGATTCTTTTCTATCAAAGGTCGCTAACTCGAATCCCGGGGATTTGGACGTGAGCGATTTAAATAAAATTATTGATATTTACACGACCCGGGTCAATGACGCCTCGGACGGCCACCATAAAATGCATATAGAGAGTCGCCGCGCAGCCTTCATGAAACTGTTACAGGAGTTTGGGATATCGTACAGTGACGGCCGCGACCACCATCTGCTCGGGCCTCCGCTGTACATGCCTCCCGACGAGCTCGCTGAGATGGCTGAGAAGAAGAACATCCCGAAATTCTCCCCTCGGAAAACAAGGAAAAAAAGAAACCACCGCCGCAGATCGAAGAATGTCAGATAATTATTAATCGTCGTATAATAAAGAGATAATGGTATGCGCGATTTGTATCGCCCCTATTTTGGCAGCGGCCGGGGTCGGCGGTCTGGGTTCATCGGCCATGACGAATGAACAAAAATATAAACAGAAAATTTTATTATGGGTAGGGATAGTTACGACTGTTATATCTATCGGGTTATTTATATACTGGTTGTATAAAAGCAACACGGAAGAGGGATGCACCTCCTGCCAGGCCGGGGCGGACGAGAAGGATACGGATTAATCTTCCCAGTATCCATTGTAATAACTAGGTAACGGGATATCGCGATTCAAGGAACATGTCGAGTTATCTTCGCATCGAGGGGGTTGCTCGCTTCTTAATACCAACGCATACCTCACTGGGTTTAACAGGAACAAATATACCAATATATTCATTTACTATTACAATTTAAAAAATGGATATGTTAATATAAAGCGGGTTTGGTCTAGTGGTATGATTCTTCCTTTGGGTGGAAGAGGTCGGGGGTTCGAGTCCCCCAACCCGCCAAATGCATTAAAACACTTCAGGGGTGTTTTAATGCCAACTAATAAGAAAGTATCATTTAATAATATCACGGAGCGGTACTCGTATACCGGGACAGGGAACGTGTTCGTGTCGATCGGGTCTTTACGGAAACCGGGGAAAATGAAGGATAAGGATAAGTGGTCTTGCATACCCCCCTTACTGGTGAGGTATTATTTTAAATAGTTACGGTGATAATATAGGTGAAGTAGCGTGCTTGCACGTTGTTATGTATTGGTTGGACCACGGCCACGTTTGCTCATACATCTTGGGTGGCGCGTAGGCGTACCCTGAATATTTAGCCCCCGTGTTAACCTCCGTTATAGCCCCACAATTTTTATATAAATCTTCTAAATCTTTATCGAGTCCTAGTGATTCGGCCATATCCTCGGTGATCCCGTTCGCATTGGCGCATAAGTTGGAAGTTCCGCACAGGAACGATTCAGGTACGAATTTGTTGGTATCGGTTGTGCCATTACCGGAACATTTCACGGATTGCACCATACCAGGCGCCCCGCCGGCACATTGTTTACATTTGAATCTACGGGGGTATTTCGACGTCTCTTGTGTGGTCTCCTGGAATCTACCGGGTGGGCAGCTCTGGGTATTGGCTATCGTATCGCAGAACGGACCGACCCAGTCAACGTAATCGGCGGCTGTATCCACATGGGCGCAATTACAATAACTAGTGGTCGTGTCGCAGGTCCCGTTGTTGCAGACGGTGTCGTCCGCGCATTGATCTGTCTGTAGGCACTTATTCTCGGCCAAATTACAGGCGGCCTCGGTCGCATAGGTTCCAGTGCCATCCATGTACTGCTGACACCCCGACCCGGCACCATCACATTTCCAGCGCCGAGCGCAATTAGAATGACACGTGCTCGACGTATTCGCCGACGGGGTATGTTGATCAATGGTGGCTGTATCTACAGCTGAATCGCAGCTGCCGCACGCAAATACGCAGTTGGTCTCACACTCCGTTTTAGTGGCGTATCCATCACCCGGGCCAGTTCCAGCCTGGGAACAGGTCCCGTTCCCATCACAATAGAACTTGAATTTGGTCTCACTGCATGATCCGTTGGCTATACAGTCGGTCATGGATGAGTATGTCGCTTTACCGGCTGCGGAAGCCTTGTTTTTACTCTCTCGCACGCACTTCCCCTGGTAGTTATCACACGAGTACGAACACGCGTCCTGGATATCCCCGCATGTATAGGGTCCTTGCGGATTCAGGACCCCTGATTCGCACCCATCGCTGACCTGCGAAGCTCGCACCTCGCTAGTTTCCGCCGTATACCGATCCTGGTGGTCATCGTCCACGCACGCGTACCGGTCGACCGCGGTACACAGCGCGTCGCATTTACCCATGGTCCCGAATGATAACTTATTGATCGGATTGGGCGTGACCGTGCAGATTCCATCGGGGCTCGCCCCGTGGCAATAATACCTGGGAGGCGGTTTGGATTTCAGGTAATCTATATCCGAGATGGGTATTAATAAAATAACTACGTAGCTTATAACTAATATTAACCCCGCAATTAAAAGAATACTGGTTAGTTCCATTTTATATTAAGTTTTATTTTATATTCATGTTTGCACCTTCCATATAATCGTTTCGCGCGGATGACTTACTTAACAAATATATTACACGATGACGTCGTTTCAAATAGCATCAGATCTGCATATCGAATATATGGAGGGGGACGATATCGATCCCCTCACCATGATTGTTCCCTGCGCGGACATCCTTATCCTGTCGGGGGATATAGGATCATTATATAAATATAAACAGCTGTATAATTTCCTGCGGAAACTAGCAACCTACTTCACACATATAGTATACGTACCGGGAAACCACGAGTTTTACAAACCCCGGGACATGAAAATCAAACCCGTCGCCTTCGACAAGCTAAATGACGTGCTCCGCATCCTCGACGATCAGATTGAAAATTTGCACGTACTGAACTGCTCGAGCCTTCTGATCGGCAACGTATGTATCATGGGATGCACACTGTGGAGCGACATTAAATGCGATCTGCCCAAATATATAGTTCGAATCCACGACCTGGATACCCATTCTTACAAGGCGCTGCACGACAATCACGTGCGGTACATTAAGGAAATGATACCGTACTGTAAACAGCATAACTACCGGGTGATATGCGTGACGCACCACCCCCCCACGTTCGATGTGATCAACATGGCGAACCGTAAACAGAAGTTCGTGTCGCTGTATGCGAGTCATTTAGATCACCTCATTTCCAGGGAAAACATGCATACCTGGATTTTCGGGCACGTCCACAAGAACTTCGATCTGCTCGTTAACGGGTGCCGACTGGTGTGCAACCAAAAAGGGCGGATTCGAGATAACATTACCGATTTCAATAATTGTTTCACGCTATGAATACCCGTCGTATAAAATCGAATCAATAGGACGTATTGCGTTGGAGGATGTATAGATGTCGAGACACACCCAACTAACTGATAATATGTTCCTGACCAAACAGCAGATCACCGATTACAACGACGCCAACAAATATATAATCCTACAGAACGACTCGCTGCACGTAATGAACAAAACCCTGACGTGCACCATCAACGAGGTGCAGTCAGACCTCGTTGAGAAAGAAAGCGAGATCGAGAGCCAGGAAACCTCAATTAGGTACATGAAGGGTGAGATGAAAAACTTTGTCGAACTGAGGGAGATGGAGAAACGCATCACCGAGATCACGATCGCTAAATATAACGCAATGGTCAAACTGCGAGATATGAACCATATGATGACCAGGTATTACGCCATCCTGGGGGGAGCGACGATTGTCGCGTGGGCCGGACTCGAATACTGTCGCGTACATATTGGAATTACGATACCCACATGCGCTATTCTGTTCGGGGGGTCCGCGTGGGTACTGGACATAGGACCGTTGATCTATAACTCGGCCGTTAACCAGGTGTGGGGTGAAATAGCGAGATGCGATACCGATATTTGTCAGCGGAAAATCGAGATCAAGCGCGTGGATGACTCGAATGACTTTATATCCACCTACATCGATAACATGTAGCGTGACGCCTCCGATTTATTATTATTATACTTTAAAGTATAATAAATAATTCATTAACATAAAATGTCAGCGACTAATCAACATAAATTAAGAGAATATATAAGGGGTGGCAATCAGATGAAAGAATGGCAGATCGCGTATTACCAGGAGTACAAGACCCGCCCGGTCGTGAGGATCACGTTAATACACAGTCTGTACATTGACCGAGAACGGCTGGCTCGCACCCTATTGAAGAAACCAGAACTCGAGCGCGAACTCGAGTATCTAAGTATCAAGAAACGCGCCTATATCGCGTTCGAGTCGGAAAACACAACCTGGTCGTCCACCGGTCCCGATTTCAGCCCCACGGGGATGATAGAAGACTCCAAATATTTTTTCAGTCCCGCAAAAAATATATCAATATAATATAAAATATGAAGTTGCTGTTACATCATACCATACTACTAATAGCGAGTATGATCATATCGATCCTGGCGATTATCCTGGATATACTCGTACTGACGAAATCATCCACCGACAAACAATTGTTTACCACCCACGAAACGTTTAAATACGGACCCGAAGTTCCCGAACTCCCAGATGAATAAAATCTCAATATAAATTCTTTAATTAATATTTAAAAAAATAATTTATATTTTTATTATATAAATGACCCAACATCGATCTCCTTCCTTACGTGGTAAAAACGTAGATGAATTGGTATCGCTAGCGGAAAGCAGAGGTGTTAAAGCACCGACTGAGAAAAACCGCTCACAATTAATGAGGGCTATCCATGCCAAACACAGAAACCATTGCGCCGGTAGCAAGGTTAGATCAAAGTCGGGGGGCTGCCGCTCCCCCAAGAAACGCGGACGCAAGGCCCGTTCCAAGTCCACGTCCAAGTGCCCCGGGAGCAAGGTGCGCTCCAGATCCACTGGTCGCTGCCGCTCCAAGAAGAAGGCTGGACGCAAGGCCCGTTCCAAGTCCAAGTCCAAGTGCTCCGGGAGCAAGGTCCGCTCCAGATCCACCGGTCGCTGCCGCTCCAAGAAGAAGGCTGGTCGCAAGCCCAAGTCCGAGGATAAGGTCAAGTGCCACGCCAGTCAGGTGCGCTCCAGATCTACCGGTCGCTGCCGCTCCAAGAAGAAGGCTGGTCGCAAGCCCAAGTCCGAGGCTAAGGTCAAGTGCCGTGCCAGTCAGGTGCGCTCCCGATCCACTGGTCGCTGCCGCTCCAAGAAGAAGGCTGGACGCAAGGCCAAGAAGGATTAAATCCTCAAATATAAATTATTTAATTATAAAATTAAATAACTTGATTATTTCTCGGCTGGTAGCAAATACGGTATCGCGAATCGCCCCATTATCACAATCACGAATATACCCGCTATGACCGAAGCTGCAATCGTTAGGTTCTTAACATTGCGCTGGTTAACGTACGGTTTCTCCCCGTCGTCGAATTCGTGCGTGTATCGATCGACGGCCAGGTAGATAACCAGACCGGAGAGCGCCAGCACGGCGACCATGGTTGATATATTTATAATATCTGTGGATAACAATTCCTTGCCCGCCTTGACTGGTCCGGGTGTCGAGATCGACCGACTAACTAGGTACAGTATAAGCAGCAGCATGGCGTACAGTACTATTATGATGTACGGCCAATCGTCGCCGAGATTATCTATCATTACGTCGTTTATCTGATCTATAGTCCTCCTCGATGGTATGTCGGTCGACGCAGCCGCGCTATTCAGAGATACGTAAACTACGGATACCAGAATAACCAACGATACAACAATACCAATGATAATTTTATAATTATCAAACAACATTAATTTTATATATGTTATTATTTTTAAGTTATATAATATAAATGAGCAACTGCACCAATAATAAATTCCAAGATGGCGATATTAATAACTGCACATGGGCTAAAAATGGCGTCGCCCATTCAACCGGTGGTAATACTAAAAGCGGGTGGAATGGAAAAAAGGGTAATAGTGGGAACTGGCCGTCGACCGCATCCGAATCGGGTCTTAATCTATGGAAAAACGTAGGTCGGTTGAATTATTGGAAGGGACCGACTTCCGATACACCGATTAGCCGAATGATGGGCACTCCTGTACTAGATGACCTATCATATGGACAATGGTTTAACGGGCAACCTCCAACTGACCCTACCCACGCACTCAACTTGGTAGTTACCCCGGGTACGACCCCGGGTAACGATCTAAATGATAATTATACTAATCTAATAACAACTGTTGTATTAGGAATCCCGACGGTTGTCGGGATGAAGCCGACAACCAAGATAAATTCACGAAATATAGGAGCTAATATACATATGTTACGAAAACCTAAATTATACGGGATAGGACTTGATAATCATTGGTATGACGGTAGCGGGGGGTTTATAGGCGATTTTTACTCCGATAAAAATTCAGCGGAACCATTTCCTTTAATCAAACCAGATAGTGCGAGGTATAATATGTCTTGTTGGACTATCGTACCCGTTGATAATGACTCCGCGTCCGCTATGCAATATTCGGACGAGGAGGATTACTCAAAAACTACACATACGGACTTCTCAGGTAAAGTTTCGGCATCGTATATGGGTGTATCGGCTTCAGGGTCACTTGATAATACCAAAGTTGTAGGTACTACTAGTACCAAAGACAATAGTGGTGCTGTGTTTTCAGCCACACGATACGTGTTGTCAATGGGGGTAAATCAACTACCCGATATAGTGGCCAACACATCACCACCAGACGACATTACTTCTAGCGGAGATTTAACCCAGTATGGTATTCAGCAACTACCTTACATGTTACCATTAACGGCCATTGTACAGTTCATGAATTTACCTGAATATTCAGTTGATTTTGAAAACACTACTAAAGCCGCGTTTTTGAAGGACCCGCACCCTGAATGCGAGACTACCGTCGACAATTCTGGAAAAGTCACTGATTGTGCCGTTAGACTCGACCATTCAGATATTTCGGTATTTAAAGAGTTCATAGATACATGGGGTACTGATATATGCGATACCATATTGTTAGGAGCTGAAATTAAAAAGAGTGCCTCTCTTACAAGCGTTCAGGGTACTAGTAAGGTAGACACGACGAATAAAGTATGTGCTTCAATAGGGTATAAACCCCTCGCTAAACCTGCTCCTGGTAAAACACCATCTCCTACTAGTAAATGCCCTGATATTCCATGCACGTCGATGTCTACTATATTAACAGACCCCACATGTTTGAAATCCGGTAGCAATTGTAATGATAATTCGGGTACCACCTGTGGAAAACAGCCTACATGCTGCAATCTTACACCGCTCCCGGGGAATTCGCAGGCGAACTGTTATACCCAATCGTCCGCTACCGCGTGTAAATGCACCCCGATTACCAAGGAACTGTTTACGCGTACATCAGCGGATCCCATAGGACCCTCGTTTTCAGCATCGTTCTGTAAGGGCGCGGCAAGTGCGACCGCTGCCAGTACCAAGGCGAATACTTCTCATAAAAAGTTGACGACTAGAGGCGGGAACTTAAGCCAGGGGTATAACAAGGATGCATTCGACATGGAGATGTCAAGTGATATGTTAGACCGTTTTTTCCAAGGGGTAATATCACCTTCATTTATTACCAGCGGAGCTCCCACGGGCGGCGGCGGCACCCCACTACCCTTAGACACTACTTGCACAGCGCCTAAGACCCCCGTGAAATTTACGGGAACTAATACTCCATCCATGGCTATCACCAGTTGCGGATTCCCGACTCAATCAACGAAATGCCCGTCGCAATGTACCGCATCTGGTAAATGCGATGGGAGCGGGAATAATAAATCATGTACGACATCGGCTGATTGCTGGAAAGACCTACCTATCGCCCACCAGACCGCGTGTTACACCAAAGATCTGATATTCCCAAGTAGCGGTGGTGGTGGTGGTTCCCTGGGGGGTGAATTAGCCTCAACCCCATCCCCTCTGGCAATGATAAAACCCGTCGATTTCGGATTTACACGCATACATACTATACTCTCTCGCTATATTCAAACAATAGTCGATAATGAGTGGGATATTTTAAGCCAGATCCCACCCACCCAACCATCCTACCCGAATCAATTTCAATCACATCGTGGCACCGAGAACACAGTTATGAACCGTCCAGCCCTCAAGACCCCCATGGACCCCGAATCCAATTGGGCAGATTGGTCTGTACCATGGGGATTTCCATGGGGAGGGACAGAAGACATGAATAATGCAGTGTTTCCCGGGCGTATAACAGCCACCGCCGGCGATGAACCAGGATGGGTTTTAAGAACTGCGGTACCCGTTGATCCGAAGGCGTCTCCGTTAACGTATAATTTTATAAGCACCGGTGGTGTGTTAGGCAGTACCCTCTTTAAAGGTGCTAAAACTGCTAATAGCCCTTGGAACACGGATAACTTTAAACCTACTCAACAGCTTCAACCAGCCACTGAATGGAACGGTATCAAAAAGGGACAAACTAAACAGATATCCGACTTTGGATCCTCCTTAACGTCGTTATCACCGGATGAATTATATAAATTACGGCGTAACCTAGCTGATATGTATTACATTTCGTGCTTAAAAGGATTATTACTAGGTTATTCACCCTTAGTTGGTTCATTATTTGGATCAGCTGGAAATCCGAGTCTTAATCCGAATCTTAGGCCGAGACAGACAAAGATGAAGCCCCGAAACGCCTCTATAATGTCGATGATTCGTGGAATATCCGAGAACATAGATGCTTATATAAATTTTCAATTAATCGGTTGTCGAAGCAAACTAATACAGGTGCCTAATCCAATGGCGTCGCCTACCGCGGGTGGTTATAACCGCCCAGATACCCTTGCGCGAGCGGTCACAACGGTGAAAGGTGTAAAAACGTCTTTAATAAAACCGTTGAATATACATTCAGCTAGGTGGGTGTGGGGTGGGCAGTATTCAATGATTCCCGAAGTTGATTACCCATCATCGGGCGATGAAGATACCATCGAGTCGTTTACTACCCCTGCCCCGCCTGCGACCACGGGTGCTAAGTATAATACCAAGTGGTCGTGTTCTGATTTTTCAAATCCGTGGACGCCTGATACTGCAGCGTCTCTCGCGGCGCGTTTGAATCTGGACCAGACGGGGTGGGACGCGAATACGAACAGTCAATGTAACGAATGCGATGATCCGACGAAGACCAACTGTGTATGCGACGACGGAACACCCCCAACCCCAACAATCGGTCATTCCCATATGAATCGAATAAAATTAAATCAAAGCCCTGTCTCTACCGGGAGTGCGACGTTACGTGATCAGTGTGTTAGTGCGGCATATCCAGACATATTGGGCGTAATGTCCCCCGGCACAGGAGATACTCAATCATGCTTTTGGACCCCTCAATTCACAGATCCAGCTAAAAAAAATCGAATGGCGGTTTACCCCCGAAAAGGTCCTAAATTCCCGACTAAATCGGTCTTAACGTGTCAACCTTTTGACATACCCGACGCCGCAGTCTGTAAACCCCTCGCTACAGGATCGAGTTGTACCGCTAACCCTAAATGTTTTAATTCTTGGAACGGGTTTTATAATGACACGAGATTTACTAGATCCGCTGATCTTGATACTAGTCAATTCGGACAGTGTGGACGGAGCGTAGATCAGGAACACGATGACGCCGACTCGACAGTACAAAACGATGCTTATTTCGGGAGGTATAACTGCTCGGTGTTTGGACAACCCGATGCGATGGATAAGGTCAATTTGCCTGGTGCCAAGGCCGGCGAATTTATACGCGGCCTTCCTAAAGCAGTGAACTGGTACTCGGACGTCATCAACATCCCGGGATCTAGGCCGTTCACCGCAACTAATACACCACCGCTGTACGCAAAACCCGCAACGTCAAAAGCAGGTGTATTGGATAAGTTATCAGGCTGCGGATTTTCAGCCCCAGAGGATATTTATTCGGAACATGTATTATACAAGCAACCAGCCAGTCGATTACCCCCTGATAATATTTCTAATAGCAGCATCGAACTTAAAGATTATCCAGAGAAGGGGAAAGATACATGGTTCATCGAAAACCTCGATATATGTTATGATTGTGATATAAAACCGTTGAACCCATCACCCCCCAACCCTCTATGTACTATGAAAGCGGATCCATGGTTAGAATTAACAACCATCCCGGACACTGGTAAATGCGGCACCACGTACGGCGGTGTTGCGACGACCGGATGTCGAGTAGATGATTCTCAACTTGATAGTAAACATATGGGGGTTAATGGTTTACCATTAACCCATCGATGGCAAGTAAGCGGGGATATATATAGCCCACACACCACAGTACCCGGTCAGGATGCACGACTGACGAACGCATGTAAACCAGCAGTTAAAAAAATACCCGGGGGGGGGATCATAAACCCCCATAATAATTTATGGCAATGCAATGCTAATACAGCAGGAATCCCCAAGTCTGCTGGGTTATGGACCCCGTCTAATAATTCTAGCCTGGTTAAAAACGACACTACTATGGGTTATGTAGCCTCGTATCCATGCACCGTCCCGGGCAAGCTAACGAACAAAGCTGATTGTACATTTGTAGCAACCCCCGCAGAAGGCGGTGATGGACCGGGTAACTATTGTTACTGGAAACCGGACGCTGGGAAGGACAAAGGTACATGCCAACATATCGGGAAGGATGGATTAGTATACATGCAATATACCTCGAAACATAACGATGATATCCAGAATAAGTATGCCTGGTCCGGGGTACCCGGGGTAACCGGGAACTAATATTTTAATATTTAAACACGTGATTATATATGATTAAGAAGGTCCCGTAGCTCAGTTGGTAGAGCGAGCGACTGTTAATCGCTAAGCCGACGGTTCGATCCCGTCCGAGACCGAATGGTTAATATCACCATTAAAAAAATATAACGCTCGCTTAGTGTAGTTGGTTATCACGTCTGGTTTTGATTCAGTCAACAGAGGTTCGAATCCTCTAGCGAGCAACCACGGGGGTGTAACTCAGTGGCAGAGTGTTCGCTTTGCATGCGAAAAGCCCGGGATCAATCCCCGGCACCTCCAACCCAACAACCCCTGTGGCGCAATGGATAACGCGTTGGCCTTCGAAACCAAAGATTGCAGGTTCGAGTCCTGTCGGGGGTGGTCATTTGTGAAATATATAAGGAATTATATATTTTAATAGTTATAGTAATTTTAATATGTACACGTTACGGTTCAGGAAATAACTACCTAACACGGTCTGGTGGAGCATGGTCATGCCACGGTCCCGGAAAAACTCGGGAGATAAATATTTGGCCGATATCCCCGAGATGTAAGCGACGTATACGGGATTGGCGGTGACATATCGCCTGAGATTGTCGAAGCAGTGGGTGTATACATCGATCGCGGTTTCGACGGGCATCAGAAACAGCGGCTCGTACATGAATATCACAGTCGGGATATCTTGAAACTCGTACTCCGCCATGTCCGTTTCGACGATCTCCACGTCCGCGTAAGCCGCCAAATTCGCACGGGACCTGACCACGGCATCGTGGTCGTTATCGATCCCGATTGATTTCCTGAACAGACCTCTCATCAACTTAATCGCAGCACCATCCCCGCTCCCGATATCCGTCAGGGTATACGATTCGATGTTCGGTATGGTCGCCAAATAACCGCTGATATAGCTGGTGATGGACGTGTCAATTGGTAAATTGACCATGTTACCACGACCGACAAATGAGTGTTGAATAGCGGTGAAGTTACCCCTGAGAAATCCCTCGTATACCAGTAATAACAGCACTACCACCCCCAGCACTAACAACGCGATTTCCTTGGTATTCATATCTGTTTACTTATTCTTAATATAAATAAAAATCTAAAATCTATTTATACGTTTGAGCTGTAGATATTAAGACGCGGAGCGTCGGTTTACCCCCGTGGCGCAATGGATAACGCGTCCGACTTCTAATCGGAAGATTGCAGGTTCGAGTCCTGTCGGGGGTGTTGTTGTTATACGACAATTATCGTATAATAACATATTTAGTTTATATAGCCATGTCAGACAACATACACGTTTGTTATCTCTATAGGGGGTACTTCCGAGAGCGCTGTTATCGGTTCGTCCACCACCGCGATCACGATGGGGGGTTGAGACCGAGCGCAGATCTTAGATAATAACCCATACACGCCTACGCCGGATACTATAAATACACAAGCGCCTGATAGAAATACAACACTGAAGTAACTCATTTAGTATACTGATATATTTCTATATATTATAAATTTCACACACCCGTCATCATCCGCTTCCACCGCTGGAACGCGGTCTCGTCGCCACCGGCCGTCTGAGCGGTCCATATTTCCCATAATTTAAAGTCGTGTGTCCACTCCTGATCAATACGTAAATTATAACCCGTCGATATCAGTCTTAGATCCGATACGTCAGCGGTGATGAATTTAATCCGTTTACGATACTCCTCTGACCCCCCATATAGATCGTCGTCCTGGTACGGCAGTTTCTTACGGGTTAAGGTGTGGCGTCTGTACGCAGCCACCCGAGTGGGATTGAAAGTCTGACCGTACAATCCCCTGTGGTCATACGCGTGACCGCTGACGTTCCGGTCCATATAGTCCATCATGGGCCGGTCAACCGTGATAAGCCCCGTATATTTCCAATCCGCCTTGTAAATTTTACTTGATGCGGGGGTAACCGCGAACGCGGTAACCGGGTTGGGGAATGTGTGAACGAGCTCGGAAAAGGGACCGGTCGGACCAACTCCAATCAGAAGATCGCGCTGCAGACCCGGCGACTCCTTCATCCACGATATCATTTGCGTTGCGGAAAACGGACCCTTAACCCCACCCAGACCGGATTTATAATACCATTCAGTCATCGCCGGGTTTATATTACGTATCGGTGATATGTATCTAGACATCGTTATTTATTACTGGTTATTATTTATGAAAATCGATTTTCCGGTATAGCAATGATCAACTCGGAAACTAATAATTTTTTTATTATATATATAAATACGATTACCCAGTGACCCACCCCTCTTATTTTCATATATTTTTCAATATGAAAATTATTTACCTAATCCGCGTCGAGCCGGGCGTTACCGATTTCCAGAAACACAACTACTTCACACACCGGAAATAACAAAACTTCTTAATCTGTATTGTCTGTACCTGGAACCCCGCGTTTGTTAACAACTCAATCAACTTCGCTCCTCCCGTGCCCTCTTTGACACATCCGTGTATACCAGTTTCCGTCTCCGACCACCTCTTAGTCGGCTCCGCGATATGCAACACACCTCCGCTCTCCAATACACGATACGCCTCGGTAGGGTAGTTGTGACTATTCGACCCCCACATCGCCAACGACATTATCACGATCTCGACCGAGTTATCACCATCCGGGACTTTCTTTATATCACACACATCAACCCCATCTACCAGACTGACGTGATCATAGTTCTTGAATTTGAACCTTTTATCCCCCTCGAAATACTTATTTATCTTCGCCTCCCCGCACCCGAAATCTCGAACTTCTCGGCTCCTATCACCCTTTATATCGTTCATATCACGGATTATTAAATTACGAGGAATCTCATCCTCGGGAAACGTCAGTTCGTTCTGGGTCGAAAGCCTATGATACGCTGGTAACTTATCTGGGTTCTCACTAAACTCCTCGTGGAGATTCGACGACGACATTGTCTTGTATCTCTGGTGGAGAACTGATAGTTCAGCTTTCTCCCTTACAACTTTTTCTCCTATCGTCTCAGGTTTCGTAGGGGACGACTCAGCAAGCCCCATTGCCTTCTTCTTTTTAATTTTATTTGGCGGGAACAAAAGAGGATACTTTTCTCTGAACTCAGTATACAACCCATGGCACTTAGCACTGGCGTTCACTATACAACCATCATTGTTGTTCGGAACAGGATTATATTTTGCTTCCTGTGTATTAATCCATGACATCATTGGTTTTTCATCGGGGTTAGTTATCTTTGGTCTCCTCTCGTTGGTTTTCACAAATTCAAATACCGGTATACTACTTTCGATCCACCGATCTTCACGCGTCCCAATCCTTTTTTTATTTGGCGGGAACAAAAGAGGATACGTTTCTTTGAACTCAGTATACAACTTATGGCACTTAGCACTGGTGTTCACTATACAACCATCCTTGTTGTTCGGAACAGGATTATATTTTGTTTCCTGTGCATTAAGCCATGTCGCCATTTTTTTTTCATCGGGTTTAGTTGCCAATGGTCTCCTCTCTTTGGTTTTCACAAATTCAAATACAGGTATACTACGTTCGATCCACCGATCTTCAAGCGTCCCGCTCTTTTTTTTATTTGGCGGGAACAAAAGAGGATACGTTTCTCTGAACTCAGTATACAACTTATGGCACTTAGCACTGGTGTTCACTATACAACCATCCTTGTTGTTCGGAACAGGATTATAATTTGCTTCCTGTGTAGCAATCCATACCACCATTGGTTTTTCATCGGGGTTAGTTATCTTTGGTCTCCTCTCGTTGGTTTTCACAAATTCAAATACCGGTATACTACTTTCGATCC
>Ga0307986_10000519_pt1 | contig 28835 bp, 31 predicted proteins | sample EllFjometageno82_FD_203170 | JGI IMG/M metagenome (GOLD analysis project Ga0307986, IMG submission 203170) | Marine microbial communities from Ellis Fjord, Antarctic Ocean - #82 | ecosystem: Environmental > Aquatic > Marine > Unclassified | place: Southern Ocean | collected 2014-10-09 | reverse complement strand
AATTGAAAAAAAAAAACCAATATTAGGAATATGTTTAGGTATGCAACTATTATGCAAAAGCAGTACTGAAGAAAAATTTTCAAAAGGGTTAGGATTAGTTGATTTAAAGATAGATAAATTTAAAAAAATAAAAAATAAAAAAAAATATCACATAGGATTTAATCAAGTTAAGGATATTGATAAATCTTTGTTATTTAATGGTATAAATAAAAAAAATGATTTTTATTTTGTGCACGCTTATAGAGCAACAGGTAAGAATCTAAAAAACATTAAATTATTGAAATGCTCATATAATGAGGAATTCATTGCAGGGTTTGAAAAGCAAAATATATTTGGAACACAATTTCACCCAGAAAAAAGTCATAAAAATGGAATTATTCTATTAAAAAATTTTTTTAATTTATAGATGCTAAGAAAAAGAATAATATTTACACTATTATATTGTGATGGTTTTTTTTGCTTAAGTAGAAATTTTAAATTACAAAAAATTGGTAATTATGAATGGTTATTAAAAAATTATAATTTTTCAAAAATATCTCAATATATAGATGAATTAATAATACTAGACGTATCTAGAAAAAAAAATAATAGGGAAGCCTTTCTTAAAACTGCTAAAAGTCTTTCAGCAAATTGTTTTATGCCAATAGCTATTGGAGGGGGTGTAAAAGATTTAGATTATGTAGATAAATTAATGGCTTCTGGAGCTGACAAGATAATTCTTAATACCTCTATTTTTGATAATCAGATACTTGTAAAAAAAATTGCAAAAAAAATAGGAAATCAATCAATAATAGCCTCGATAGATTTAATAGCCGAAAAAAAAAATAAATATAATGTGTATGTAAAAAATGGATCTGAAAAAATAAAATTAGAAACGAGTCAAATAATTAATAAGATAATAAAGGGACCATTTGGTGAAATCTACTTAAATTCAATTGATCGTGATGGAACTGGTCAAGGATATGATTTTGATATGCTTAATTATTTTAAAAAGGACAATAAAATTCCTTTAATTTTAGCTGGTGGTGCAGGAAATTTTAAGCATTTATTAGAAGGATTGAGAAAAAAGAAGGTTGACGCAGTTGCAACAGCTAATTTACTAAATTTTGTTGGTGATGGTTTAAAAGATGCTAGAGTGAAAATTGAAAATCTAGGAGAAAATATTTCTAAAAGAGATGACTATTTATAAAAATAAAATTTTGTGTTTAATATGTGCAAGAGGCGGTTCAAAAGGTTTAAAAAATAAAAATATAAAATCTTTTTGTGGAAAGCCCTTAATTTACTGGACAATAAAACTAGCAAAATCAATTAAACAGATTAAAGATGTTTATGTATCAACAGACTCAAAAAAAATAGCTCAAATTAGCGAAAGATATGGAGCAAAAATACCTTTTATTAGACCAAAAAAATTAGCAACTTCAAGTTCAAAAGAGTGGGAATCATGGAGGCACGCAATTAAATTTTTTGAAAAAAAAAAAGTTTTCTATGAAGCCTTACTTATTTTACCTGTTTCATCGCCTTTAAGAAATAAAGATGATGTTACAAAATGCATAAAAAAATTTTATAAAGAAAGAAAAAAACTAGATGCAGTTGTTGCCATAACCGATTCATCAAGAAACCCTTATTTCAATATGGTTAAAAAAAAGAAGTTCACTTCATTAGCAATAAATACTAAAAAAAAATATTTCAATAGACAGGAGACTCCGAAAGTTTATGACTTAACTACTGTAGCTTTTTTAGTCAAAACAAGTTTGATTAAAACCAAAAATCATTTATTTAAAGGAAAGATTAGAAGTATTTTTGTTCCAAAAGAAAGAAGTCTCTACTTAATTTATTAAAAAAACAAAAAAAAATGATGGTAATTTTAATAAAGTTTAAAAAAACATTGATTTTTTGAAAAAAAAATATAATTTTTAAATATAACAATTTGTTACATAAAAAATTAAATCATAAAAAAAAATGAGATTTTTAGACAAAAAATATAACTTTTTAGCACCAATAAAATTTCCAGAAAAAAATCTTAAAAGGTTTGGACGACAAGGTGATGGAGGTTATGTTTGCGAAGATGGTTTAGTATCTAATACCGAAATATTAATTACGTTTGGCATGGGCCCTGATTGGACGTTTGAACTTGATTGTATAAAAACTAATCCTGAAATTAAAATATTCATGTATGACTACACAGTTTCTTACTGGCCTTATATGAAAAATGTATTGAAATATTTTAGAAGGTTTATTACGTTACGAGGAAAACCAAATGCATTAATTAATAGAATTAGATATTTAAAAGACTATCTAAGCTTCTTTAAATTAAAAAATATTTTTTTTTTCTCGGAAAGAATTGCTTATCCTGCTAGAAAAAAAATAGATACAGATATTGACAAAGTTTTTAGCAGAATAGACTCAAACAACAATACTAAAGATAAGTCAGTTATTTTAAAATGCGATATAGAAGGTAGTGAATTTGAAATTATTGATAGAATTACAAAATATTCTCATAGAATTGAGGCTTTAATTTTTGAATTTCATTGGATGAATAAAAATGAAAAAGTTTTTTTAGATTCAATAAAAAAATTACAAAAATATTTTGATATCGCTCATATTCACGGAAACAATCATGTTGATAAATTAGAAAGTGGCCTACCAATAGTTCTTGAAATAACTTTGCTAAATAAAAAATATAGTCCAGATAATAAAGAATATGTAAAATCTTTTCCAATAAGAGGTTTAGATGCACCTAATAATCCAACTAAAGAGGATTTATCTTTTCAATTTGATATTGAATAATTTGGCCTTTAGCTTTATATACTCATAGTTGAATATGAAAAAGTGGACAGCAAATAGCTGGAAAGATTATCCAGCCAAACATCTTCCTATTTACCAGGACGAGAAAGAACTTAATGCTACAATTGAAAGTGTCAGTAAATTACCCCCATTAGTTTTTGCTGGCGAAACTAGATCTTTAAAAAAAGAATTAGCTCAAGTAGTAGATGGAAAAGCTTTTCTTTTACAAGGAGGTGACTGTGCAGAAAGTTTTGACGAATTCCATGCGGACAACATAAGGGATACATTTAAAGTTATTTTACAAATGGCTCTGGTTTTAACTTCATCTGCATCTTTACCAGTAGTTAAGGTTGGAAGAATAGCAGGACAGTTTTCAAAACCAAGAAGCTCACCTATAGAAGTAAAAGACGGAATAGAGCTACCAAGTTATTTAGGTGACAATATCAATGGAATGGATTTTAATGAAAAATCTAGAATTCCAGATCCTAAAAGATTATTTAGAGCATACTCACAGTCAGCCTCTACATTAAATTTATTAAGAGCTTTTTCTCAAGGTGGCTTTGCAGACTTAAGACAAGTTCATTTGTGGAATTTAGGATTTATTAAAAAAACTGAACAAGAAAAGAGATATAAAGAAATTCAAGATAAAATAAGTAATTCTTTAGACTTCATGGAAGCTTGTGGAATCAACCCAGAAAGTAATCGTAGATTAAGAGTTGTAAACTTTTACACTTCACACGAAGCTTTGCATTTACCCTATGAGTCAGCGATGACGCGTATCGACTCAACTACTGGAGAATACCATGATACATCAGCTCACTTTGTATGGATTGGAGATCGAACAAGGCAACCTGACGGAGCACACATTGAATTTTGTAGAGGAATAAAAAATCCAATTGGAATTAAATGTGGCCCATCTTTAAAACCAGATGAGCTAATTGAACTGATAAATATTTTAAACCCAAGTAATGAAGCTGGTAGAATAACTCTTATTTCTAGATTTGGTGCCGACCAAGTTGAAAATTTTTTACCACGTTTAATCAGACCAATTAAAAAAGAAGGACTAAATGTTATTTGGTCATGTGATCCCATGCACGGCAATACAATAAAAGCTACATCAGGATTTAAAACAAGACCTTTTAACCATGTAGTTAAAGAAGTAAAAAATGTGTTTGGTGTTCACCAAGCTGAAGGTACCTATGCCGGTGGTTTACACGTAGAAATGACCGGTCAAGAAGTTACTGAATGTACAGGAGGTGCACAAAAAATTTCTGATCAAGATCTATCAAGTAGATACCACACTCATTGTGACCCAAGATTAAATGCAAGCCAAGCACTAGAGCTTGCATTTCTCATTTCCGACGAAATAAAGAAAAATTCACAATACTCAAAAAATATTATTAAAGCAGCATCTTAATAATTATTATATAATTATTAAGACAGAATTCTGAAAAAGAATGAAAGGATTATTATAGTTATGGAAGTAAAAAAAAGAGCAGAGATTATTAAAAAATGGATTGATGATTATTGTAATTCTGTTCCTTTTGAGCTGAATTCCTTAATTGTTGGTATTTCAGGAGGAGTAGATTCATCGGTTGTGAGTACACTTTGTGCTTTGACTGGAAGAAAAACTATTATTTTAAGTATGCCAATTAAGCAAAAAAAAAGCCAACATGATCTAAGTATTAATCATGGAAATTGGTTAGCTAAAAAATTTAGTAACGTTGAATTAAACACTATTCATCTTGAAAAAATTTTTAATGAATTTGAAAGAAGTATGAACCAATTTAACAATGAGCATGGTTTTGCAAATTCTAGAGCTAGATTAAGAATGATAACACTTTACCAGGTAGCCGCATCTAATAATGGAATTGTTGTTGGCACAGGTAATAAAGTAGAAGACTTTGGTGTGGGCTTTTACACAAAGTATGGAGACGGTGGAGTTGACATATCTCCAATTGCTGATTGTACCAAGACAGAAGTTTGGGAACTAGGAAAATATCTTGAAATTGATAATAAAATTATTGAGGCGGAACCCACAGATGGTTTGTGGGATGATGCGAGAACCGACACAGACCAACTAGGAATGTCTTATCAAGATTTAGAAAAAGCTATGTCGGACAGTAATGACTCGAACTATAAAAAATATTTAGAGGTTAGAAAAAAAAATCTTCATAAAATGATCCCAATACCAGTGTGTAAATTTGATGAGTGACTTAAAAATTTCAAACTCTTTAACAAGATCAAAAGATTTATTTAAACCAATAGATCCTAAAAATATTACCATGTATGTATGTGGCCCTACAGTTTACACTGACCCACATGTCGGAAATGGTAGATCGCTGATAGTTTTTGATTTACTATATCGAATTTTAATTAAATTGTATGGTAAGAAAAACATAACTTACGTTAGAAATATAACTGATGTTGACGATAAAATTATTGAAATTTCAAAAATAAAAAATATTTCAATTGACAAAATTACATCTGATATAACAAAAATCTTTGATAGAAATGTAAAAGATTTAAATTGCCTTAAACCTACAACAGAACCTAAAGCAACTGACCACATTAAAGAAATGATTAAAATGATTGAATCTTTAATTAAAAAAAATTTAGCTTATGTGAATAATGGACATGTTTATTTTTTAATATCTGGATTTAAGAATTATGGAAAATTATCAAATAAAAAATTGGATGATTTAGTTGCAGGCTCAAGAGTTGAGATTTCAAAATTAAAAAAAAATCCATTAGATTTTATTTTGTGGAAGCCAGCTTTAGTTGATGAACCAGGTTGGGAATCAACATGGGGTCGAGGCCGACCTGGCTGGCATTTAGAATGTTCAGTAATGTCAGAAAAATATCTTGGTAAAACTTTTGATATTCATGGAGGAGGATTAGACTTATTATTTCCTCATCACGAGAATGAGATCGCTCAATCTTGTGCTAATAATTCTACTGATGTCCTAGCTAATTATTGGGTGCACAATGGCTTTTTAACGATGAACAAAGAAAAAATGTCTAAATCTCTTGGGAATATAGAAACAATTTCTAAAGTGCTAGAAAAGTATAACGGACAAGTAATTAGATTAGCACTTTTAAGTGCTCATTATAAACAGCCCTTAGATTGGAGTGATAATATACTGGAGCAAAGTAAAGCAACCTTAGAAAAATGGTATGAACTTTACGATGAAGTAGAAAGTGAAATAGATAATAGTGAAATTTTTTCATGTCTTCTTGATGATTTAAATACACCAAAATATTTTGCTAAATTACACGAACTATATAATATTGCCTCTAAAGGAGACAAAACTAGTAGAGTTAAGTTTAACGATGCTTGTAGATTAATTGGAATTTTTAATCAAAAGAAAGAAGTGTTAGCTAAACAAAAACAAGACGCTTCTAGTGTTGATAAAAATTATATTCTACAAAAAATAGAAGAAAGAATTAAAGCAAGAAATGTAGGAGATTTTAAGTTAGCTGACAAAATTAGAGATGAACTTTCTAAAAACGGCATAGCTATTAAAGATAAAGATAATAAGACAGAGTGGGAATACAAATGAATAAAGAAAAACTATATATTTTTGACACAACATTAAGAGATGGAGCTCAAACGGAAGGCGTTGACTTTACTGTAAGTGACAAAATTAAAATTGCCAAAAATCTTAATGATATAGGTGTTGATTATATTGAAGGTGGTTGGCCTGGAGCTAACCCAATTGATACAGAATATTTTAATACTCCGCAAAAATTAGATAAAAGTATATTTACTGCTTTTGGTATGACCAAAAAATTAGGTAGAAGTGCGGACAATGATCCAACTTTATCACCAATACTCAATGCCAATACAAAAGCGGTTTGTATTGTTGGTAAGTCGTGGGACTTCCATGTTGATGTTGCTTTGGGAATAACTAAAGAAGAAAATCTAATAAATATTAAGGAGACTGCAAAATACTTTATTAAAAATAAAAGAGAATTTATTTTTGACGCAGAACATTTCTTTGATGGGTACAAAAGCAATCCTACGTATGCACTTGATTGTTTGAAACAAGCTTATGACGAGGGTTCAAGGTGGTTAGTTCTTTGCGATACAAACGGAGGAACACTACCTCATGAAGTGGGAGAAATTATATCTAAAGTATCTAATTCAATACCTGGAAAAAATTTAGGTATACATGCACATAATGACACTGAAAATGCAGTAAGTAATTCTCTGACTGCTATTTTAGCTGGTGCAAGACAAGTTCAAGGAACAATTAATGGGCTAGGAGAAAGATGCGGCAATGCAAATTTAATGTCTATAATTCCAACTTTATTTTTAAAAAAAAGTTTTAGTGAAAAATTTGAGGTAAATATTAATGAAGCAAAGTTAAAATCGCTTACAGATTGCTCAAGAATGCTTGATGAAATATTAAACAGGAAATCAAATAAAAGCTCAGCATACGTTGGTGCGTCTGCATTTTCTCATAAAGGGGGATTGCATGTATCTGCAGTTCAAAAAAATCCAAAAACTTACGAACACATTGACCCCACACTTGTTGGAAACCATAGAAATATAATAGTTTCAGACCAAGCTGGTAAATCAAATATTTTATCTAGACTAGAAAAATATGGAATCAAAATTGATTCTAAAGATCCTAAAATTTCAAAAATTTTAGAGGAAGTTAAAGATAGAGAATTTTCAGGTTATTCATATGATGGTGCGGACGCTTCATTTGAATTATTAGCAAATAGACTGCTTGGAAAAGTTCCAGATTATTTAAACGTTGATAGTTATAGTGTAACTGTAGAAAAATCTGAGAAACTTAAAACAAATGCAGAGGTAATTTTTTTAATCGATGGAAAGAAAATTAAATGCAAAGGAACTGGAAACGGGCCGATTAATGCTCTTGATAATGCAATCAGAGAGAATTTTTCAAAAGTAGAAAAATATTATAATTTTTTTTCTGATTTAAAATTACTAGATTATAAAGTAAGAATATTGAACACAGGTACAGAAGCGGTAACAAGAGTTCTTATTGAAAGTACAGATAAATCTGGAGTTAGCTGGTTTACAATAGGAGTTTCTCCAAATATTATAGAAGCATCATTTAAAGCTTTAATTGACAGTCTAGATTATAAATTGTTTAAAGAGAACGCTCCTGGGAATTTAAAACTAAATGAAAAATAAATTTGGTTTTATTTTAGTCAATCCACAGCTAGGCGAAAATATAGGATCTTGCGCAAGATCTTTAAAAAATTTTGGTTTTTCAAATCTCAATATAGTTTCGCCAAGAGACGGTTGGCCAAACACTAAAGCCAGAATGACATCTGTGGGTGCTTATAATATAATTCAAAAAGCTAATATCTACAAAAATGTCTCAGATGCTGTTGAAAAATTTGATTTGATTTTTGCCACAACTGCAAGAAAAAGAGATATTAATAAAAAACATATCTCAATAATTAATTTTATCAAAATGCTGTCTAAATACAAAAAATCAAACATAGGCATAATGTTTGGCCCAGAAGCTTCCGGTATGTCTAATCATGATCTATCTTTAGCTAATTTTATTATTCAGATTCCCACTTCAAAAGAACTTACTTCTTTAAATTTATCCCATGCTGTCATTATTATTTGTTATGAAATTTACAAATCACAAAATCTAAATGATTTTAAAAAAGAAAAGATATTAACAAAATTGACTTCAAAAAGTTCGATAAAAACCTTAATTAAATTCCTTGAAAAAATTCTAGATAAGAAAAATTTTTTCAAACATTCTGAGAAGAAAAAGTCTATGATTTTAAATATTAATAATATTTTTGGCAGATTAGAACTTAGCGACAAGGAATTGAGGATTTTATTTAGTATTATTAGCTCTTTAAATAAGAAAGATAGAGTATAGTCTAATTGACAAAACTAGTACAAAGTCTATAAAACACTCAATTATAAAATGACAAAAAGAATTAATGCAAAACACAAAGTCGATCGAAGATTAAAAGTTAATCTATGGGGCCGACCCAAAAGTCCATTTAACACAAGAGCGTATCCACCTGGACAGCACGGCCAAAATAAGAGAGGCAAACCAACAGATTACGGTATTCAGCTCAATGCTAAACAAAAATTAAAATCTTACTATGGAAATATTAATGAAAGACAATTCAGAAATATTTATAGAAAAGCCATAACTAAAAGAGGTGACACTACTGAAAACTTAATTGGATTATTAGAAAGCAGATTAGATACTGTTATCTATAGAGCAAAATTTACACCGACCGTTTTTGCAGCAAGACAACTTATTAATCATGGACATATAATTGTGAATACAAAGAAAGTTAACATCTCTAGTTATTTAGTTAACGAATCTGACATTATTGAAGTAAGAGAAAAATCAAAAACTTTACCTATTATTGACGGATCATTGTCCAGCAAAGAGAGAGACGTACCAGAGTACATACAACTAGATGATAAAAATAAAATTGCTAAATTAATTAGAGTTCCTAAATTTGCTGAAGTTCCTTATCCAGTAATAATGGAACCAAACTTAGTTATTGAATATTATTCTAGATAATTATATCAGCTCTTTTTTTACAAGAATTTCTTTCAACTCTCCGCTCTCAAACAATTCTTTTATAATATCGCACCCACCAATAAATTCACTTTGTATATAAAGTTGAGGTATTGTCGGCCAATCACTGTACTCTTTTATACCTTGTCTAATGTTCTCATTTTCTAAAACGTTTATGCCTTTAAATTTGACGTTCAAATGTTTTAAGATATTTGACACTGTCATAGAAAATCCACACTGTGGTGCTTCAGGCACTCCTTTCATGAATAGACAAACATCATTGTTATCCATTATTTTTTTTAATTCCAATTTTATATCCATTTTACTTTCCTTCTGTTGTTATTGATAACGCATGTAGTTCATTTCCCATTTTTCCTTTTAGTGACTTATAAACTATTTTATGTTGTTCAATTTTAGATTTCCCATTAAATATTTTTGAGGTAATTTTAGCTGAATAATGATTGCTGTCACCTACAAGATCCTTAATTTCTATAGTAGCATCTGGAATTGAATTAGTAATTAAATTTTTAATTTCTTCTATTGATAAAGCCATTAGTAATTATTATACCATTTGTTATTACTTCTAAATAGGTCATTTATATTAATTTTAAACTCATCCTTTATTTCAAAATAATCTTTCTGTATTACAGCAACTAATTCACAGAATATATTATCTTCATTGAGAATCTTTCTAACATTTAGCAAATCTTTTGGTTCAATTTCTAATAAATACCTACCTTGATCTTCCCCAAAGTAGTATTCCATTAAGTTAGAAAGTTTTTGTGGTTTTTCTATCTTTAAGCCATACCCTGAAGGCAAACACATCTCAGCAAGAGCTAAAATTAAACCACCAGAAGATATGTCATGTGCTGAAACAACTAGTTTTTTATTTATAAGTTTTAAAACAGATTCTCCATTGTTCTTTTCATTAGATAGATTTATATCAGGAGGTGGCCCTTCATTAATTGAATAAATCTCTTTAAAAAAAATACTTTGATATAAATGACCAAAAGTTTTACCAACTTGTAAAATAATATTACCTTCTTTTTTTAAAAAATGATTAATCTTATTTTTTGTTTCTTGAATCAAACCAACACCGCCGATGACTGGTGTAGGATCAATATTTTTTTTATTTGTTCCATTATAAAAAGACACGTTTCCAGAAACAACAGGAAAGTCTAAAAATTCACAAGCCTCTTTTAAACCAATTAAACATTCTGCAAATTCACCCATTACCTTAGGGTTTTCAGGATTTCCAAAGTTTAAACAATTTGTAATAGCAATGGGTTTTGCACCAACTGAAATTAAATTTCTCCAACTCTCACAGACAATTTGTTTACCACCTGTTAGAGGATGTGCTTTACAATAATTTGCCGAAGAGTCTACACACACCGCAATAGCCTTTTCTTTTTTGTGAATTCTTATTACGGCGGCATCAGCGCCCGACCTTTGTGTGGTATCGGTCATTACCATTTGGTCAAATTGTTCTGTTACCCAAGATTTATTAGATTGGTTTGGTGAAGATAATATTTTTAAAAGTGCATCCTCTAATTTAATTTTTTTAAGATCTTTAATATCAATTTTTTTCTCTGGTAATCTGGTCTTTGTCCACTTTCTATCATAAAGAGGTGCTTTTGAAGTTAAAGCATCTATTGGAATCTCACCAATGGTCTTATTCTCAAATTTTAAAGTTAAATTATTTGTATTTGTTGTTTTACCTATCACAACAAAATCAAGATCCCATTTATCAAATATTTTTTTTGCATCTTTTTCTTTATTATCTTCTAATATAATAAGCATCCTTTCTTGACTTTCTGACAACATCATTTCGTAAGGCGTCATACCATCTTCTCTGCATGGGACTTTATCCAGATGTAACTCAATTCCTAGGTCTCCTTTTGAAACCATTTCAACACTTGAAGATGTTAAACCTGCGGCACCCATGTCTTGAATTGAAATAATTGACTTATCTTTCATTAATTCAAGACAAGCTTCCATTAAAAGTTTTTCTGTAAAAGGATCTCCAACTTGAACGGTTGGCTTTTTATCCTCTGAATTTTCATCAAATTCTGCAGACGCCATTGAAGCACCATGTATTCCATCTCTACCTGTTTTTGAGCCAACATAAACGACAGATTTGTTTAGACCTTTAGCTTTAGAATAAAAAATTTTACTTTTATTTGCATGCCCAACAGCCATAGCATTAACTAAAATATTTTCATTATAAGTACTGTCAAATTTAGTTTCACCTGCCACCGTTGGTACACCTATACAATTACCATACTCCCCAATTCCAGAGACCACACCATTAAGTAAAGTTTTTGTCTTAGGGTGGTCAGGCGACCCAAAGTGAATAGAATTTAAAAGAGCAATAGGTCTAGCTCCCATAGTAAATACATCCCTTAATATTCCACCAACACCCGTTGCTGCACCTTGGTATGGTTCAATATAAGAAGGATGGTTGTGACTTTCTATCTTAAAAATAATTGCATCATCATCACCAATATCAATTACTCCAGCATTTTCACCAGGTCCTTGAATAACTTGATTTCCTTTTGTCGGAAGATTTTTTAAATGAATACGTGAGGATTTATAAGAGCAATGTTCGTTCCACATTGCTGAAAAAATTCCAAGCTCTAAAAAATTAGGCTCTCTTTTTAGCAATTCTTTTATTCTGGAATATTCCTCTGGCTTTAAACCATGTTTTTCAACAATAGTATTTGTAATCTTCATTTTGATTAATTTAGTAAGCTTGTAAACAGGTTAACGCCATCATCATTAGATATCATTTTGTCTACCATTCTTTCAGGGTGAGGCATCATTCCTAAAATATTTTTTTTATCATTAAAGATTCCAGCAATATTATTTAAAGAACCATTAGGATTACTTTTTTCACTTATATCTCCTTTTTCATCACAATATTTGAAAGGTATTAAATTTTTATCTTCTAATTCTTTTAAGTGGTCTGAACTTGTAAAATAATTACCTTCGTTATGAGCTATATTAAGTTCTAATACTTGTTTTTGTTTGTATTTATTGCAAAATTTATTATCTGTATTCATTGCTTTTACATAAATATCTTTGCCAATAAATTTTAAATTTTTATTTTTAAGAAGAGCTCCTTTTAAAAGTCCTGTTTCCGTTAAGATTTGAAATCCGTTACAAATTCCTAAAACTAAACAACCATCATTAGCTGATTTGACTACTTCATTTAAAATATTTGATTTTGCAGCAATAGCACCAGACCTTAGATAGTCACCATAAGAAAAGCCCCCCGGCAGTACAATTAAATCAGATTTTGGCAAGTTTGTATCCTTGTGCCAAACCATAGTGTTTTGAAATTTTAATTTTTCTAATGCAAAAGCTATATCTCTATCACAATTAGAACCCGGAAATACTATTACAGTTGAATTCATTAATTATATTTTTGATATTTCAAAATCTTCAATAATTAAGTTAACTAAAAGTTTTTTACACATATCCTCGACTTTATTTTTAGCAATAGATTCATTGTTTTCATTTATTTCAATCTCAAAGTATTTTCCTTGCCTCAATCCCTTAAGGGTATCCATACCCATATTTTGCAAAGTTTGCTGAACTACTTTTCCCTGTGGATCAAGAACATCTTTTTTTAATGTAACTTTTATTGAAAATTTCAATTTATTTTTTTTTAAATTTTACGGATGCTGTTTTACCAAAATTAACTTCACTTATATTAGCTTCTTCTGGCATTATACCAAGTCTTCTAGCCACATCTTGATAAGCTTCTACAAGATTTCCTAGATCTTTTCTAAATCTATCTTTGTCTAATTTTTTATCTGTTTTTAAATCCCACAATCTACATGTGTCAGGACTAATCTCGTCAGCTAAAATTACTTCGTTAATTTCCTTGTCTTTATTCCAAATTCTTCCGTATTCTAGTTTAAAGTCAACCAACTTTATGCCAACACCTCTAAAGACACCCTGAAGTATATCATTAATTCTTAATGACATTTTATCTATAATTTTTATTTCTTCTTCAGATGCCCATTCAAAACAGTAAATATGTTCTTTTGTGATCATTGGATCGCCCAATTCATCGTTTTTTAAGTAGTACTCTAATAATGGTTTTTCAAGAACTGTACCCTCAGAAATACCTAATCTTTTTGTCAGAGAGCCAGTTGCTATATTTCTTATTACAAACTCAATAGGAATAATTTTAACTTCTTTAATAAGTTGTTCGCGCATATTCAATCTTTTGATAAGATGCGTCCGAATCCCGCAATGAGCAAGTGAACCTAGGAGATATTCAGATATTCTATTATTTAAAACACCCTTTCCTTCAATGTTTGCTTTTTTTAAAGCATTAAAGGCTGTGGCATCATCTTTAAAATGTTGGATTACTAGACCATTTTCATTTGTTTCATAAATAATTTTAGCTTTACCTTCGTATAATTTTTTACCTTTGTTCATAGAAATTTATTTTTTTAAACTTCGACTAAAAATTATATTAATTTTTTTAGTATGGTAATTAAAATCAAAAAGCTTTTTTAATTTATTAATAGGAAGTTTTTTGTTAATTTTAGGATCGCTCGCAACATTTTGATAAAAAGAAGACCCGCTGTTCCATGATTGCATAGTATGTTTTTGAACTAATTCATAAGCCTCCTCTCTAGTAAAACCAACGGAAATTAATTCTAATAAAACTCTTTGTGAAAAAAACAGCCCGTTAGTTAGATTTAAATTTTTAAGCATATTTTTGGGATATATGTTTAAGTTTTTTATAACTCCATTTAATCTTGTTAAAGCAAAATCCAAGGTAGTAGTTGCATCAGGACCTATGTTTCTTTCAACAGCTGAGTGAGATATGTCTCTTTCATGCCAAAGTGCTACATTTTCTAGAGCAGGTATTACAGCTGACCTTACCATTCTAGCTAGACCAGTTAAATTTTCACTTAAGATAGGATTTTTTTTGTGTGGCATAGCAGAAGATCCTTTTTGTTTTTTTCCAAAAAATTCTTCAGCTTCTAATACTTCTGTTCTTTGTAGATGTCTAATTTCAGTTGCGAATCTTTCAATCGAGCTAGCTATTATCCCTAATGTAGAAAAAAATTGAGCATGTCTATCTCGTGGAATAATTTGAGTAGAAATAGGCTCTACTTTTAATTTTAGTTTTTTAGCAACAAAACTTTCAACTCTTGGGTCTATATTTGCAAAAGTTCCAACAGCACCCGATATTGCACATGTTGAAATTTCATTAATAGAATCTTTTAATCTTTTTTTATTTCTTAAAAATTCTTGGTAATAAGTTAGCATTTTTAAACCAAAAGTTATTGGCTCTGCATGAATGCCGTGGCTCCTCCCTATGCATAAAGTTCTTTTATGTTTAATTGCCTGTTTTCTAATTGATATTAATAAATTGTCAATATCATCTAAAAGAACTTCACCTGATTGTTTTAATTGTAAATTAAAGCACGTATCTAATACATCTGATGACGTCATTCCTTTATGAAGGAATCTTGCTTCCTTTCCAACTTTTTCAGTTATAGAAGTTAAAAAAGCTATGACATCGTGCTTAACTGTTTCTTCTATCTGTAAAATTCTAGCAACATTAATTTTTGCTTTTGACTTAACTTTTTTTACCACTCCTTTTGGAATAATATTTAATTTTTCCATCGCCTCCGCCGCTGCAAGTTCAATATTAAGCCAGATTTTATATTTATTTTCATCTGTCCAAATATTTCTCAGTTCTTTTCTAGAGTATCGATCAATCATACGGAATAGGGAGGGTAGTTTAATTCTTTTTTTGAAAGTGTAAAAATTTCATAACCTGTTTCTGTTATACCTACAGTGTGCTCAAATTGTGCTGATAATTTTTTATCTTTTGTTACAGCGGTCCATCCATCGTTCAACATTTTAGTTTCATATACACCCTCGTTAATCATTGGTTCAATTGTGAATATCATGCCAGGTTTGAGTTTAGGACCAGATCCTTTTCTCCCATAATGTAAAATATTTGGTTCCTTGTGAAATACTTTTCCTATTCCATGACCACAAAAATCCCTAACTACTGAAAAGCCTTCTTTCTCTACGTAAGTTTGTATAGTCGATCCGATGTCACCTAAAGTGGTTTCTACATTTAGAATTTTAATAGCTCTCATCATTGAATCGTAAGTCACTTCTATTAATTTTTTTGCCTTAATAGAAACTTCTCCCACGTAAAACATTCGACTTGTGTCTCCATGCCAACCATTTTTAAAAGCTGTTACATCTACATTAATTATATCGCCATCAGTTAGAGTTTTGTCCCCTGGTATTCCGTGACAAATAATATGGTTTGGTGATGTGCAGCATGATTTAGGAAAACCTCTATAAAATAATGGAGCGGAACAAGCAGCATTATCATTAATAAACTCATAACAAATATTATCTATTTGACCCGTTGTAATCCCTGGTTTGATTATTTTTGCAACTTCATCTAAAGCACCAGCTGCTATTATACTGGCAGCGCGTGTACCCTCAAAAGCTTCCCGAAAATTTTTAATCATTAATTTGAAATTTAATTTTTTTATTTAGTATTATTCCTTTTGACAAAAATTTACAATCGTAGCAAAGAATATTTACGTTATGTTTAATGGCTTTTATTAATGTTTTTGAATATACAGGGTCTATATCTTTTGCAATCATAAACTTATTACAGTCCTCTCTTTGAATTACGAAGAGAAGATATGATTTAAACCCTTTTTTAGTTGCGTTTATTAGTTCGTTTAAATGTTTAGTTCCCCTAGTGGTAACCGAATCAGGGAATTCTGCAATACTAGATTTTCTTTTTAAAGTTACACTTTTAACTTCAAGGAATGATTTAGTTTTCCCATCTTCCAAATAAAAATCAAATCTCGTATTTTCACCAAAAGATTGTTCACTTTTGATCTTAACTTTGCTACTAAAATCTTTAATTAAATTTTTTTCTAATGCATCATTAACAATCTTATTTGTTAAATGTGTGTTTACGCCAACTTTAGACTTACCATCTTCTATTATTTGAAGTGTATATTTTAATTTTCTTTTTTTGTTATTTGATTTCATCAACCAAACTTTATTATTCTTTTTTAGAAGTCCTATCATTGAACCTGAATTTGCACAGTGGGCCGTAATTTTTTTATTGTTCACTTTAATATCAGTAAAAAAACGTTTATATCTTTTTATGAAGACTCCTGATATTAATTTATTTTCAAAATTCATAATTTTATGCCAATAATAAAAAAAGATAAAAAAAAAATAAATGCAGCTATTCTTATAATTGGCAATGAAATTCTATCAGGTAGAACACAAGATTTAAACGTATCATTTATTTCAAATTGGCTAAATACTAATTGCGGAATATCGATTTTAGAAGTTAGAATAATTCCAGATATAGAAAAAACGATCATTTCTAATATTTTAGATTTAAGTAAAAAATTTAAATATGTGTTTACTACCGGAGGTATTGGCCCAACACATGATGACATTACATCACTATCAATTTCTAAAGCTTTTAAAATTAAATATAATTTTGATAAAGAAGCTTATTCCATACTTGAAAATTACTATGGAGTAGAAAATTTTAACAACGCAAGAAAAAAAATGGCAAAAATGCCACACGGATCAAAGTTAATTTACAATCCATCGAGTGCAGCTCCTGGTTTTATGATTAAAAATGTTTTGTGTCTACCGGGAGTGCCTTCAATATTAAAATCAATGATGCCAAATTTAAAAAAATTTTTAATTAAAGGTCCCTTTGTAAACACCACGACTATCAGTTTGCTCAGTGTTGAAAGCCGTATAGCTGACCACCTAACAAAATTGCAAAAAAAATATTCTAAAAAAGTTGATATAGGGAGTTATCCCTTTTTTAGACTAGGTAAAATAGGCGTTTCTATTGTTATTAGGTCTATAAATAAAAATTTGATAAAAAAGTGTTCAATCGAACTTTTAAAAATAGTAAAAAAAAATAAAATTAAAAAATACCCTTTGTAAAATGAAAATTTTTGATTGCTTTATGTACTACGATGAAGATTTAATTTTAGATCTACGTTTAAATTTACTAAATAAGTATGTAGACGAATTTGTAATTGTTGAAAGTTTATACACACATAGTGGAGAGCCTAGAAAACTACTTTTTGATATAAACAAATATACGAAATTTAAAAATAAAATAAATTATATCATTTTAGAAGATCTACCGGTCGACCTTTATGTATTAAACAAAGAAGACGACGAGAATTCAAAAAACTCAAAATATATATTAAACGCCGTCAAAAGAGAAAATTTACAAAGAAATACTATTCTCAAAGGTCTTAAATCCTCTTCAACTGAAGATTTAATAATTATTTCTGATGTAGACGAAATACCTAATTTAGAAAACAATAATATCAAAGATATTAAAAATAAAATTATTTTATTTAAACAAAATTTTTTTTATTATAAATTTAACCTTAAGATTAATAATTTTTTTTGGTATGGATCTAAAGCTTGTAAAAAAAAAAATTTAATTTCACCTCAATGGCTCAGAAATGTTAAAGATAAAATATACCCCTTTTGGCGAATGGACACATTACTTTCTAATAAAAAATACCAAGATATTAAAATTGTAAATAATGGAGGGTGGCACTTTTCAAATATAAAAACACCAGCTGATATAGAGAAAAAAATGAAAACTTATCTTCATCACAGAGAGTATGATTTAAATCCTATGGGATTGAAAAGAATAATAGAAATTATTGAAGAAAAAAAACCTATTTATAACTTAAAAACTGACATGAGATCGAACAAGTTTGATTTGTCAGAAAAATTAATCGTAGCTGATGTGTCTGAACTGCCTTATTATATACAGGTTAATATTGATAAATATAAGAATTGGTTAAACTAGCCCATGAAAGAAAATACAATTATCACACTAGCTGACTCTAATTATTTTGGAATGTTAGAAGAGCTAATAGATTCAATTAATAAGCACCCTGAAAGTAAAAATGTTGCAATTTGCATTCTAGACGCTGGCTTAACTGACAAACAAATTAAAATTATTGAAAAAAAAGTTTATAAAATTAAAAAAGCAAACTGGGACATAGAAGTACCAAACTATAAAATAAAAGGAAAAGAATGGTTAAAGAGTCAGGTCTCAAGAGCTTTTTTACCTAATTATTTTCCAGAATTTAAAAAATATCTTTGGATTGATTGCGATGCATGGGTTCAAGATTGGAGTTGTATTGATCTATACTTTAAAGCATGCACAAATGGAAAACTTGGTATTACACAAACTATGGGTCCTGGTTATCGGGTAATGACAAAGGTAATCTGGTTATTTGGAAAATTGGCATTAATAAAATCACAAAATTATAAACACGCCAGAAGCTCTGGCATATACGAAGATGATGCTAGAAAAATAGCTTTTGCTCCACATTTAAATATTGGTGTTTTTTCACTAGAAAAAGACTCAACTTGTTGGTCTATTTGGCAAAAAAACCTAAAAAAAACTTTATCTAAAGGTAAAGTGTTTGGGTCAGAAGGTCTAGCAATTAACCTCTCAGTTTACGTTGACAATGTACCAGCTGAATTTCTTCCACTACACTGCAACTGGATTGCTAGCAATTTACTACCTAAGTATGATGAAAAAAAAAAAATATTTGTAGAACCAAATTTACCTAATTATAAAATTGGTATAATGCATCTAGCAGCTGGTATTTGGTCAGATGACACAGACATGAGAATTAATAAAGATGTAAAAATAAAAATTTCTACGACAGAAAACAATATTACAATTAAATCTCTTAGATATGAAAATTAATTTAATTTTAAATTTATGAATTTAAAAATTTCTATGTTTAAAGTTATTAGAAAACTTTTTAGATCTTTTTCTAAATATGAATATAAGTTTATTGACAAGATAACATATTCAACACATTTAAAAGAAAGAAAAAAAATAATACTCCCCAAAGAGCTGCTTCTTGAAAACATAGAATCAAAATTAAAAAAAAAATCTTTAAACCCAAAAAATTTATCAATTGTAATATGTTTTCATTATAGAAAAAAAAGAATACGATATCTAAAAAAAATTTGCGAAAACATCAAAACATTTAAATTTAAAAAAAAAATAACAATTTTAACTAACGAAATAAACCCACATAAAGTAAAATTGTTAAATAAAATTATTATTAAGATATTTAAGGACTCAAAAATTATTATTATAAAAAACATACCAGAACCAAATTTGTTGCCGTGGTATTGTTTTAACGAAATAAGAAAACAGAAAACTGACAAAACAATTTCTCATTTTTTATATCTAGAAGACGATATTTTAATTAATGAAAAAAATATAAATTATTGGATTTACTTAAGAAACCATATAAAAAAATACAAGCTAATTCCAGGTTTTCTTAGATACGAAAAGAAAAATGACTTATTATTTTCTGCTGATCATCAAGAAAAAGTTATTCTAAAAAATACACCTAAATTCTATATTTCACAAAAAAGATCAGGACTGTTAAACACAAAGCTACCTTATCATGCTGCATGTTTAATGGACAGAGAACTATTAAATGAATATGTGAAAAACAATTCCATAAGTATCGACTATGGTTTTCACCATAAAATTCTAAGAAATATATATCCCGTTAAAGAGCTCGCCAATATTATAATTGGCTACGTTAATGTTCCAACAGGTTTTCACAATAGATTTTTACTACCCTTTATTAACATCAATGAAATACCAAGCTATTGTTTAGTTGAACATTTAGACGCTAGATTTTTAAGGTTAAAGAAAAGTAAATTTTCAAGAATTCAAGTTAAGCATTTACTAATTTAATTTTTTTAAAATTTATTCTCACAGTTAGCCTTAACGAGACACAAACACTTTGAAACTTTTAGCTCTATTGCTTTTTTAACATAAGCTGGAAAAAAATTAATATTGCAGATAATTTGACTACAATGTGAAGACAAAAGAACCTAGACGTTTTAATAGTAGTGTTGTATTAAGTTTACATTACATTAAGTAAATAAATTTAACTAAATATTTTTAATGAAAAAAAAACAAAGTCCAAATCGAAGTTTCGGTATTGTTTTCTTTATTGTTTTTTTAACAATTGGTTTATGGCCTTTTCTGAGCTCTGAAGAAATAAGAATTTGGTCAATCATAATTTCACTAATTTTTCTTATTTTAGGCTTACTAAACTCAAAAATTTTAACCCCTATAAATAAACTATGGGTAAAATTTGGTGAATTATTAGGAAAAATTATTTCTCCAATTGTCATGGGGGTAATTTTTTTTGTAATAGTGACACCGATTGGTTTTTTATTAAAGATATTTAAAAAAGATATTTTAAATTTAAAAATTGACAATAATCAAAAATCTTACTGGACAAAAAGAGACTTCAAAATTTTATTTGATAAACAGTTTTGATTAGATGAAAAAAATCATAATAGTAAATACTTTTATTTTTTTTATATTATTTTTTTTTTTAGAATTTAGTACAAGATTTTTAAATATTGCCAACGTATTAGGTCACGATAAAAATCTTTATGCATTAAATGCTGTGCCCCGAAGCCACAACCCAAATGTTCAGTCTAAGGCTTTTGGCAAAACAGTTTTTACAGATTCTTATGGGTTTAGGGTTCCAAAACAAAACTATAAATATAATGATTCAAAAAAATCAATATTAATATTAGGTGACAGTGTTACATTCGGACTAGGCGTTGAAGAAGAAAAATCAATTATAGGTATTTTAAGAGCCGAAAATAATAAATTCAACTTTTACAATACATCTGTGTCTGGGCACAATTTAAAAAGTTATAAAGACACTCTATCAAAATATATTGATACTTTAAAATTTCAAAAAGTTATCATTTTTATATGTTTGAATGATATTTATTTTCATGAGGGCGTACAAAAAAAAAAAATTGAAAATGACAAAAAATCTTTTGTACAAATATTGAAACAAAATAATATTGCAGTTAATATTAATAATTTTTTAAGGGGCAAGTCTGCACTCTATGTTTTGATTAAATCTTTAATGACAAATCCCCGAGAGAGATATTTTAATGCTGCTTATCCAATGTACTTTAATAAAAATAGTTTAGACATGTATGAAAAATATATATTTGAAATGAAAAATTTATCAAATAAAAATAAGGAGTTAGTATTTATTTTGCTTCCTTTTGAACCTCAAACAAGAAAAGATAAATGTAATGAAAAAAACTTAAAACCTCAAAAGATAATAAAAACTATTTTAACTAAAAATAATCTTAAGTTTTTCGATTTTTCGAACAATTTTTGTGAACACCCGACACCGGAAGACTTGTATCTAAAATACGATTCGGCTCATTTATCTGTAAAAGGACATAGTTTTTTAAAAACTTTAATTTATAATAAAAAAAGTATTCTTCAATTAAATTGATTGAGTAAGAAAAAAAGGTAAAGTGAGAATATTATGTTTTCTATAATAAAAGAATTCTGGCAGTTTATGTTTGTTCGGAAAAAATATTGGCTATTACCTGTTGTTTTAATTTTGTTCCTTCTAGGTGGTTTTATAGTAATAGGACAAACATCAACAACCTTGACACCTTTCATATATGCCATTTTTTAGCTTTGTTTAAAATGTTAAAAAATAAATTTAAATTAGAAAATGGAATTAAAACTTTTAACATTGATGATCCAACAGCTTTAGAAGTTAAAAAATTTTATAAAGATGATCCATTTCCAAATTATGAACTTTCTGATAATAAATTATCAATATCTTCAAAAGGAGATAAAAATCAATTTACATATAACCTAAAAAAATTTATTGGATATGGAAAAAAAGTTCTAGAAGTTGGAGCTGGAACTTGTCAGTTGTCTAATTATCTAGCAATAGGAAATAGTAATCCTGTAGTCGCTTTTGATATGAATTATGAGTCTTTAAAAATAGGAAGTGAATTTTCAAAAAAAAATGAAATTCATAACGTTGATTTCATTTGTGGAGATATATTTGATGATATTTTTATTGAAAATAATTTTGATATAGTTTTGTGTAATGGTGTTTTACACCACACTAAAAGCTCGTTCGGATCATTTAAAGAGTGTCTAAAATGGTTAAAAAAAGATGGATACATTTTAGTTGGTCTCTACAATAAGTATGGAAGAGTAAGGACTATAATGAGGAAATATCTTTATAAATTATTTGGAAAAAAATATTTAATGATATTCGATCCTGTTCTTAGAAAAATAGACAAAAATTCTGAAAAGAAAATTGATGCATGGATAAAAGATCAATACACTCATCCAGTAGAAAGATCACATACATTTGACGATGTTCTCAATTGGTTTAAAGCATGCGATGTTGAATTTATAAACTCGTTTCCTCATTGTGAAATAACCGAGTTAAGCAATCAAGAAAATGAATTTAAAAATTTATTTATTTTAGGAAAAAGAGGTAATCTTTTTGAGAGAATTTTAAATCAATTTCTAATGATTTTTACTAGACCGGGATCAGAAGGTGGGCTGTTTCTTTTTTTAGGAAAAAAAAAATAATTACTGGACAATTAATTAAATCCGTATATCTTTAGTGTAATCTCAAATGACATGTTTAATAAGAAAAACTCAAAAATTTTTAATTATAAGAACAAATTACTTGTTTTTACTGTCTGTAATAGTTTTATTTATGTTTGAAACTTTGAGTACATTAAGCCAAGGTACTATGAAAGTACCTTCTTTTTATACAATTTTTTAAGTGACTTCTATATTAGGAATTTCAGCATTTTATCACGATAGCGCTGCTTCATTAGTTGTTGATGGAAAAATAATTGCTGCAGCTCAAGAAGAAAGATTCACTAGAAAAAAGCATGATTCAGGATACCCGTTAAATGCAGTTAATTATGTTTTGGAAGAGGGAAACATTGAACTTTCAGAAGTAGACCACATTGTTTTTTTTGAAAAACCTTTTTTAAAATTTGAAAGATTGCTCGAGACTTATTTAGCATTCTCTCCATTTGGCTTTAAGTCTTTTAGCATGTCGATGCCTATCTGGTTGAAAGAAAAACTTTTTCAAAAAAAATTTTTATTTGATAAATTAAAAGAACATGATGAAAATTTTAAAGATATAAATAAAATAAATTTTTCCGAACATCATTATAGTCATGCTGCTAGTGCATTTTTTCCATCACCCTTCGAAGAATCAATAGTATTAACCCTAGATGGTGTTGGAGAATGGGCAACTACAACGGTTGCGATAGGAAAAGGAAACAATCTTAAAATTTTAAAAGAAATATCATTTCCACATTCACTTGGCTTACTATATTCTGCGTTCACTTATTATACTGGATTTAAAGTTAATAGTGGAGAATACAAAGTAATGGGTTTAGCTCCATACGGCACACCTAAGTACAAAGATATTATTCTAGAAAAATTGTTAGATTTAAAAGAAGATGGATCTTTTAGAATAAAAATGAAGTACTTTAATTATGCCACTGGTTTAACCATGACTAATGATAAATTTTCTAAATTGTTCGGTCATCCAGTTAGAAATCCTGATAAAGATCTGTTAACACAATTTCATATGGATATTGCTGCGTCCGTACAAGCTGTAACAGAAGAAATTGTTTTAAAAATAGTTAGAGATATTTCTTCCGAATATAATATTAAAAACTTATGCTTAGCTGGAGGGGTTGCATTAAATTGTGTTGTTAATGGAAAAATTTTAAAAAATAAAATATTTAAAGATATCTGGATTCAACCAGCGGCTGGAGATGCAGGTGGATCGTTAGGTGCTGCATTAGCTTTTTGGCACACATCACTTAACAAACCAAGAAAAGTTAATTCTAAGGATGATATGCAAGGTTCTTATTTAGGCCCACAATTTAATAATGAGCACATTGAAGAAAAACTTAAATTTTTAAAAGCTAAATATGTAAAATTAACTGACGAAAAATTATCAGAGATTGTTGCCAAACAATTAAGTGAAGAAAAAACAGTGGGATGGTTTCAAGGCAGAATGGAATTTGGTCCTAGAGCTCTTGGTGCAAGATCTATTATAGCTGACCCAAGGTCAGAAAGAATGCAAAAAGAATTAAATCTAAAAGTTAAATTTAGAGAAAGTTTTAGACCTTTCGCTCCCTCTGTTTTAAGAGAAGATATTTCAGACTGGTTTGAACTTGATCATGACAGTCCATACATGCTTTTTGTGGCTAATGTAAAAAAAAGTAAACAAATTAAAATGTCAGATCAAGATAATAAACTATTTGGTATTGAAAAATTAAATATAAAAAAATCAGAAATCCCAGCGGTGACGCATGTTGATTATTCAGCAAGAATACAAACGGTCCATAGGGAAACAAATATAAAATATTATAACTTATTAAAAAAATTTAAAGAAATTACTGACTGTCCTATTCTAGTAAACACTTCATTTAATGTAAGAGGAGAACCAATAGTATGCAGTATTGAAGATGCTTATAATTGTTTTATGGGCACAAATTTGGATATTTTAGTTTGTGAAAACTTTGTTTTATATAAAAAAGACCAAAATTCTTCTTTAGTGAAAAGTTATGAAACTAAATATGAGCTTGATTAATTATTTTAAGTATTAAGAAAATAGTGTATAAATTTACTACAGGTTAAATATTCAATAATTAAAAATAAAATAAAAAATTGTCAGATTTATTAAAAGACTATTCATACTTAGAATTTTTCCTATTAAACTTTTTAGCAATTTTTTTAGGATATTCGTTAAGATTCTCACTTGCTAAAGCTAGACAAAAATGGGTTACGACGTATCATCAAACTTTAACTTTTTGTTTGTTACCAGTTATTACCTCAATTATAACTACATTAATTTCAAGCAATATTGCTCTGTCACTTGGAATGATTGGCGCCTTGTCAATAGTGAGATTTAGAACACCTGTAAAAAGTCCTTTAGAGTTAGTTTTATTTTTTGCCTTAATAACAATTGGTATAGGAACTTCTGTTAACTACAAATTAAGCATCATGCTTACCGTTATAATAATTTTACTAGTATTTACTTTCTCCTTTTTACAAAATTTTTACAAAAAAAAAAATAAAACATTTATAATGAGTTCTTACGATGAGGGTACCGCAAGTCATTCATTGGAAGTTAGATCTAAGTCCAAAATTAAATTCTTAGATTTAAGTAAAAATTTAGAAAGTTATTACTTTAATAGAGAAGAAAATTCTTTTAACTATAGATTAGTTTTTACAAACAAGACTGATGTAGATTTGATTAAGCTGGATCTTGAAAAAAACGCTGATATTGATTCAATCGACGTCAAATATGCTCTCTAATAATAGCAATAAAAAGTTTAAATTTAATAATTTAATATTCTTTTTCCTTTCAGTATTTATTCTTATTACTCCACTGCAGGCCAAAGAAATAAACGATTTTTACAAAAAAAAATTTTGCGATAAAGTCAATCCAGTAAATTTTTTTAATCAAAAAATCCCAAGTGAGATAATTATTGAAACTGACAATCCAAAAAAATGGTCTAAGAATATTTTTAGTTTATTAGTTGAGCTTAACTCAGAAAAATTTAAAACTAATAACAAAGATTGGTATACGTTTCAAATAGACAGGATTTATAAAAAAAAATTTAAATCAAAAATTAAATTTGTTTTTAAAGATCCTGATTATGAATGTACTTCAAAAGGAAAAATCAACATAAGAGGAGATCTCTGGTGGCATTTAGACTGGGAAAACGGACACCCAGTTTCTAGTGTAAAAGTAAATTTAAAAAATGGTCACTTAAATAATCGTGTTAAATTTAATCTTCTTATGCCAAAATCAAGACAAGCGATAAATGGTAATATCAACTTAGAACTTTTTGTTACATCGTTATTTAATAAACTCAATTTATTAGCGCCAAAGTCCAATTTAATCAAAGCTAAAATAAATGGTCAACAAAAGATATTTTTATTTCAAGAAGCACTCTCAAAAGAGTTCTTAGAATCTAGAAAATTACTGGAAGGGCCAATTCTTGAAGGAGACCAAAGGTTTACAGCTGAACAATTTTCGAACAATAAATGGCGAGGTGATCTTGGGTTAGCAAAGATTATCAATACTTCTTATGCTTTAAAAAACAGGGTTAATGCTGATATTTCATTTTATGCTCTATCAATTTTAAATAATATTTTTACTGACAGCGCTAATAGTGCTGACAAAAAAAAACGTTGTACGCATGAGTATCTACCAATTGATGAAAAAAAATATTTTAAAACAGAACGTGAGACAAAAGCTCATCAAATTTACGAAGCACTTATTTTTGCGACCGAAACAGACCATAGCTTTACATGTGATGATAGAAAATTTTATTTTGATCCATTAGAGAAAATATTTTTACCAATTTACAATGATGGAAAGTCAACACTAAATATAGATAATAAAGATATTTATCTCAAAATCAAAAACTCAAACTCAACTCTAAACGCCAAGGAAGGTGCCGACTTTGCTTTAGAGCTAATAAAAAATATTAATGATAAATTGTTTTTTAAAGAATTAATTTTAACTGGTTTTAGCATGAGTTATAATGACTATAAAAAATTAAAAACTAAAGTGGAGAATAATTTAATTGCTTTAAAGAAAACAGAACCAAAACCTATTGCAAATTCTACCCCAAGTTACTTTAAAGATATAAACCCAAATTATTTTGGAAAAGAAGTTAAATTAGTATTTTTAGACACTGAAAATAACCACTTAAAAATTTGTGACTTCAAATTAAAAAATTGTAAGAGGCACAAGATTAAAAAAGATCACGATATAATATTTAAAAGTCTATTAGAACAAAATTTTTTACTTTTAAAAAAAAATAAAATTTTATCATTCAACAACAATAATCATTATTTATTTTTATCTACAGATACAAATTACAGTACAATTAAAAAATTAAAAACAAGAAAAAATATTTTTAAACAAAAAAGGATTAATAATACTTTTTCTATTGAATACAATTCATCGACAAAAGTTTTTGTCGATAACGATAAAAAAAATATTAAATTTATTCTTTCAGATCCTTCTTCTAGAATTAAAGTAATTGGTGACTTAGTTGATTCGTGGAAATTTGAAATTGATGGAAGTATTTATTTTAAAGAGAAAAAAGATAAAAAATATATGTATAATTCCAGTAGCCTTACAGGCTGTTTAACATTTACAGACATTACCTTAAAAAATGTTAAATTGAAGAGTAATTATTCATTATGTGAAGATGCTTTCAATCTTATAAGAACAGACGGCAACATTTATCATGTTGAAATAAATAATAGTTTTTCAGATGGTTTAGACCTTGATTTTTCAGATATTGAAATTAATTCTATAAATATTATGAATTCTACAAATGATTGTCTCGACATGTCTTTTGGCGAGTATAAAATTTTTGATTCTAAATTCTTTGATTGTGGTGATAAAGCTATATCAGTTGGGGAAAAATCAAATGTTTCGATTTCAAACTTGATTATTGAAAGAGCTAATATCGGTATTGCAGCTAAAGATTCCTCTAATGTATATGTCGAAAATTCAAATATTCAATCAAATATATGTTTCGCTGCATACAGAAAAAAACAGGAATTTTCTGGTGCAATTTTAGTGTATAAAAACACTAACTGCAAAAAAAAAAATTTTGTAACTCAAAAAGGTTCCTTAATTAAACAAAAATGAGTTTTAGAATAGAAGAGAAAATATTAATACCTAATTTTAATCCATTTGAATTCAAAAAATGGTTATTTTCTAAAAATGCAAAAATTCTTTTTCCAACAAGAATAATTAATTCTGTTTATTTTGACAACGATCTGAAAATGTTTACTGATTCTAATGAAGGTAGGGTTCCAAGAAAAAAAATAAGAATCAGAACATATGAAACTAAAAATTTTTTTTCTAGCAAACTTAGCTATATGAAAGAAACAAAAATTACCTACTATAATAATAGATACAAAAAAACAGAAAAATGTTCGACTAATCAAAAAAAATTTAATTTAGGCATATATGATAAAGATTACGGTCTTTGTAAGCCTAACTTAAATGTGGTTTACAAAAGAAGTTACTTTAAAATTTATGATACAAGATTAACTCTAGATGAAGACATTAACTACAGTAAGATAACTGGAGGTAAATTAAGTTCTTTTTCAACTAAAGAAAAAGATTTGGTAGTAGAGATCAAATCACAAAATATAAATAATACAGATTATTTAAAAGAACTTTTCCCATTACCAAGGAGTCGTTTTAGCAAATATTGCCGAGGTATTGAGGCTTTCCTAAATTAACTTCTGCAAGACTTGTGTAAAGAGTTAAAATATAAAGTGCTTAAAAGACAATAAGAGCTAAACGTAATAATCATTTCTTAAGAAATTAATTTATTGAGAACCCAATCTACAGTTCTTGGTGTACACCTTAACTAATTAACCAAAAAAGCCAAATCACTTGGTACCTCTCAATAAAAATAGGTAAGGTTCAGGTAAGGGAAAACTTTCCTTGATGTAACAATTATCGTGTACTATATAAGTGACAGATAACAACAGAA
>Ga0307986_10000518_pt1 | contig 28844 bp, 27 predicted proteins | sample EllFjometageno82_FD_203170 | JGI IMG/M metagenome (GOLD analysis project Ga0307986, IMG submission 203170) | Marine microbial communities from Ellis Fjord, Antarctic Ocean - #82 | ecosystem: Environmental > Aquatic > Marine > Unclassified | place: Southern Ocean | collected 2014-10-09 | reverse complement strand
AAGGAAAAATGGCAAAATATTTAGTAGAAACTTATTACACTTGCAGCTTTAAAGTTAATCATTATCTAGATGATATTAATGAAACAGAGTTAGCAAACCTTGAAAAGCGTGATGATGGAAAATTTGAAGTGCTAGATGTTAAGCTTGATACGAGAAAAACAAAAAGTCTAGATCCAAATAATAAGATAATTGAGTCTAAAAAATTAGATATTATATCTGAACAAAGCCAACCCAAAATTCTTTCAAAAGAAAATAACACTACATTTGTTAAAAAAATTAACGAAGGTGTTGGTAAAAGATTTAGTATGCCTGATAGAAGAAAAGGCTACATTCAAAAAGCAACGATTGGTGACCATAAAGTTTATTTACACACTGGTGAATATGAGGATGGAAAGATAGGTGAGATTTTTATCGATACAAGTAAAGAAGGTGAGTTAGTAAAAGCCTTAATGAATAACTTTGCAATAGCGATATCACTTGGTCTTCAATATGGCGTTCCCTTAGATGAGTTTATTAGCGCCTATGTTGATACTAAATTTGAACCATCTGGAAAAGTTCATGGTAATGACAGAATAATGAGTGCCTCTTCAATACTAGATTATATATTTAGAGAGTTGGCTATCTCTTACCAAAATAGAGAAGATCTAGCTCACACTCCAGCAATTGGTGGATCAGACAGGTCTTCACCTGAAGAAGAAAATACTGATGATCAAAACCAATTACTTAAGATTATAAAAGATGTTACTAGTAAAGGCTTTGTCAGAAATAATTATAAAAAAAATCTTGTTGATTTATCTGATGTTAAAATAAGTTTAAAAGGTAAAAAGTAATATTATTTTTTAAGTTTTAAAGCTAGTCCAAGCTCCCTAAGTTGCTCTTCATTAACTTCTGAAGGTGCATTCATCATTAAGTCCTGAGCATTTTGATTCATTGGAAACATTGTAACCTCTCTAATATTCTTCTCATTAGCTAAAAGCATTACAATTCTATCTATTCCTGGCGCTATACCCCCGTGCGGAGGTGCTCCATAACTTAGGGCGCTAATCATGCCACTAAATTTTTCGTTAACTTTTTCTTTTTGATATCCGGCAATTGAAAATAACTTATACATTAGTTCAGGCACGTGATTTCTAATTGCACCGGAAGATAGCTCTATTCCATTACAAACAATGTCATATTGGTAGGCTTTAATATTAAGCGGATTATCAAAATCAATATTTTTTAAATCACCTTGAGGCATGGAAAAGGGATTGTGACTAAATTCAATTTTATTAGTTACTTCATTTTTTTCAAACATTGGATAATCAACAATCCAGCAGAATGCAAAAATGTTTTCATCAATTAGATCTAAATCTTTGGCAATTTTATCTCGAGCTTGAGAGGTAATTTTTTCAACTTCATTTATTTTTCCACAAGCAAAAAAAATGCTGTCACCCACTTCAGCTCCAGTAATTTTCATAATTTCTTGCAGCGCTTCTTTTGAAAAAAATTTACCCACAGGTCCCTTGGCTGAAATATTTTCATTCTTTTCAATTGTAAAGTAAGCAAGGCCAGATGCACCCTGCTCTTTGGCCCACTTATCTATACTATCAAAAAAACTTCTAGGTTTTTCTTTTGTGTTCTTGGTCACTATACATCTTACTTTAGAGCCAGATTTAACAAGTTTTTTAAATATTTCAAAAGTAACATCCTCACGAGTAAATATATCTGACAAATCGGAAATTATTAATGGATTTCTTAAGTCAGGTTTATCTGATCCATACTTAAGCATAGATTCATCATAGGGTATTCTTGGAAATTTTTCATACATTAATTTTTTTGAAGAAAAATTTTTAAAAACATTGACTATTAATTTTTCAACAACTTGAAAAATATCCTCTTGTTCTACAAATGACATTTCTAGATCAAGTTGGTAGAATTCTCCAGGACTTCTATCTGCTCTAGCATCTTCATCTCTAAAACATGGTGCAATTTGAAAATATTTGTCAAACCCTGATACCATTATTAATTGTTTAAATTGTTGAGGCGCTTGCGGTAGTGCGTAAAATTTTCCAGGATTCAATCTACTAGGTACTAAAAAATCTCTAGCCCCCTCTGGACTTGAAGATGTAAGTATTGGAGTTTGAAATTCTAAAAATCCTAATTTGAACATTTCATTTCTGATAAATGAAATAACTTTGGATCTTAATATAATATTATCATGAATTTTTTTTCTTCTTAAATCTAAAAATCTATACTTAAGTCTAATCTCTTCGGAATATTCTTGGTCACTAAACACAGGCATTGGAAGTTCTTTACAGGTGCCAAGTACTTCAAATTTTTCAATATCAACTTCTATCTCACCAGTTTTTAGGTCAGCGTTAACTGTATCCACACTTCTCTTAATAACCTTTCCATTTATCTTAATTACACTTTCTAACTGTATTTTTTCTAATAATTTAAAATTCTCATTGCTTTTATCAATAATACATTGAGTCATCCCATAATTGTCTCTTAAATCAATGAACAGAAGATTCCCATGGTCTCTTTTTTTATTAATCCATCCAGATAATACAATTTCTTGTCCACTGTTATCTTTGTTTAATTCACTACAATTATGTGTTCTGTACTTATTCACTTATTCCTCTAATGCCTCATTAATAATCTTAAAGTCGATTGATTTTTTCTTTTTTAAACTAATCCTGTCAATTTTATATATGAATTCAAATATTTTGCCATACGATCTCTCAACTCTTTTAATGATAAAATCAATCAATTTTTTGTCTAAAGTAATCTGTCTGTCAGACAGATTTTTTAATATTAAGGCAAACATTAATTCATCATCAGGATTTTCAATTTTAGCTAAAAGGCAGTTTTTGGTTCTTGATCTTAGATCTTCTAATTGAAAGTTGATTTCAGCAATTGGTTTAGTTGATGTAATCACTAAAAATTTATTATCCTGATCTACAATATTGAAAAGTGTATAAAGAAGTTTTTCTTCAATATTTAAATTTAAATCTTCTAATACTATGTTTTGATAAGCTTTAATTGTTTTAAAAATATCATCATTTAGCAAACTTGATTCTATACGCAGCCCATTAAATTTTTTTAAAAAGATATTAGCAAGATGAGTTTTTCCTGAGTACTTTTCACCACTTATATTTACAAAATTTTTTTCCCATTTTGGCCATTGATTTATTAATTCGAATGTATGATAATTACTTTTTCCAACATAAAAATCATCATCTCTAAAATTTTGCTTGTAATCGAAATCAAGTAGCAATTGGTTTAAACTTTTCATTTGACCGTCCAAATATTATTTTTCATAGTTATATCAAAATCATTTTTATTCATTTCATTAAGAAAAGTTTTAGGGGAGCCATTATAAATAATTTTATATTGAATTTTCTTGTTATCGAATTTTGCTATATAAAAATCAGATACCAGGTCTACAACATTAAGCATCTCCTCTAATTTTGTAATTTTTTTGTGATTTTTAGCCGCTATTGAAAGGGTCATTGTTAACTTGATGGATGTGTTAATTTCATTATTTTTTTTCCAAGAGTCTTCATAAATAGTTTTTAAATTTTCTAAAATTTTTTGAAAATCTTTATCATTATTTAGATTAGTTTTTGTATATTTTTGATTATTGATTTTAAGCGAATTATTAAGATTTATTTTAGAAAGTATTCGAACTTCGTTTTTATCTTTATATATTATTGAAATTATATAATCATTTAAATCATATTTTGATATTAAGTTTGAAAAATCATAATCCTCTATTGTGTTAGATATTTTTTGAATTTCATTTAAATCCTCCAGATCTTCACTTGGCAATAAATAATTCAGCAATTCATAATTCTTTTTTTCTTGGTTCCATTTGTCATAAAAAATATTATCATTAAATAAATGAATACTATCCATCTCGATATCGACTAATATTGGCACTAACAAAATCTTGTTTCTAAGTGGAATCGATGGAAATATATTTCTTTTTTCTAAGTAGTTTAAAATCTTTCTTTTATCAAAAGTAGTTTCAAGTTTTGCAAAATATTCATTATTAATGAACTTCTCATCACTGATAGTAAAAGAATCAATCATAGCCTTAAGTTCTTTAATCGATATATTTTTTATTTTATTTTGATCACCTGAAGTTGTAATCATTGTAAGTAAATTTAAAAAAGAAATTTTAAATCCTCCATCTATTGCTCTATTTTTATTAAAATTTAGCTCAAATGGTGATGAAATTTCAATATTAGATACCTTAAAAGCATTTGGTTGTGAAAAAGCTGATGAAAAAATTATTATAGATAGAACGATTGAAGTAAAAAATATATATACTTTTTGTAATTTTAATAATTTATTAATAATTTGCATATTTTATACTAATGAAAAAAGAAAAATTTACCTATCAAAAAAGTGGCGTAAACATAAATGCAGCAGACAATTTTATTAAATTCATATCTAGCATCTCATCAGCTAATAAAGGCAAAAAAAAGTTTAATAACATTGGTGGTTTTGGGTCCATCTCAGATATTCCAAGTAATTTAAAAAAACCAAAAATTGTAGCTTGTACAGATGGGGTTGGAACAAAAGTAGAGATAGCCAATATACTCAACAAATATGACACAATTGGAATTGATTTGGTTGCGATGAGCGTAAACGACCTGATTGTTCAGGGTGCAAGACCATTATTATTTTTAGACTACATATCAATAAATAAAATTGATTTAAAAAAATTAAAATCAATCATTAAAGGAATAATAAAAGGTTGTAAAATTTCTAACTGTGAATTAGTGGGTGGTGAAACTGCAGAAATGCCAGGTACCTATGAAAAAGGTAAATTTGATATAGCTGGCTTTGCCGTAGGTGTTGTTGATGCAAATAAAATTTTAGATAAAAAAAATATTAAAAAGAATGACTTAGTGTTAGCTATACCTTCGAGTGGAGTTCATTCTAATGGTTATTCTTTAGTAAGGTATGTCCTAAAAAAAAGAAAAATTAATTTAAAAAATAATAAATTTTTAAAAAAAGAACTTTTAAAACCTACAAAAATTTATGTAAGTGAGGTTTTAAAGCTAATTAACAATAACCTAATAAATGGATGTGCAAACATCACAGGCGGTGGGCTAGTAGATAATATAAAAAGAATAATTCCAGATGGTTTTGTTGCAGATATTGATTTAAACAAAGTGAAAACTAAGAAAATTTTTAAATGGTTGAAGCAAAATAATATAGGAGATGAAGAAATGTTAAAAACATTTAATTGCGGTGTGGGCTTTTGTTTAATAGTTAATCCTAAAAATTTAAACAAAATTACAAAATTTTTTACTAAAGAATTTAAGCCCTATGTTATTGGTAAAATAATTTCTGGAAAAAATAAAGTCAAAGTTAATGGAAAAATTGACTGGTCTTAAAAAAATTAAAACTGCTGTATTTATTTCTGGTACTGGTAGTAATTTAAAAAATTTAATTAAATTTTCTAAAATAAAAAAAACCCCTATTTCAATAAATCTAATTATTTCTAACACCAATAAAGCAAAAGGCTTAAGGTATGCTGATCAATTTGATATTAAAAAAAAAGTATTTAATTTTCAAAGTACTAAAGACGCTGAAAGAAAGACATTAACATTGCTAAAAAAAGAAAAAATAAATTTTATTTGTTTGGCTGGTTTTATGAAAATTTTATCTAATAATTTTATAAAAAACTTTGATGGAAAAATAATCAATATTCACCCTTCTCTCCTTCCAAGGTATAAAGGTCTAGATACACATAAAAAAGCTATTTCCAATAAAGATAAATTTGCCGGATGTACAGTTCATTATGTGACGGCAAAACTTGATTCTGGAAAAATAATCATGCAAACAAAAGTTAAAGTGACTGGTAAAGATAAGCCTGCGTCCTTAGCAAAAAAAGTTCTTAGGCAAGAACATAAATTATACCCTGCTGCTATTATTAAAATTTTTGATTAGTCTTTAAAAAAGAAATCAATCTCGATCTTAGCATTTTCGACACTATCAGAACCGTGAACTGAGTTTTTATCTATAGAAATTCCATACTTTTTTCTTATAGTTCCTTCTGCGGCCTCTTCTGGCTTGGTTGCACCCATTAATTCTCTATTTCCCAACACAGCACCTTCTTTCTCAAGGATCATTACAACTATAGGTCCTGATGACAAATATGTGCATAAATCATTATAGAACGGCTTTGTTTCATGAACCTTATAAAATTGCTCTGCTTCAGATTTTGCTATTTGGATCTTTTTATCTTTAACAATATTAAATCCTTTATTTTTAAACATTTCTTTTATTTCGTTATCTAAATTTCTTTCCACAGCATCTGGTTTAATAATTGATAAAGTTTTTTCTAAATTACTCATAATGTTCCTCTATTAGTTGATTTAATAATCTTACACCAAAGCCTGTAGCCCCGCCTGGATTTAAATTTGCAGCTTTCTTAGAAAAGGCCATACCAGCAATATCCAAGTGTGCCCATGGTGTTTTACTTGTGACAAATCTTTGTAAAAATTGTGCTGCAGTAATTGAGCCAGCTCCACCTGCGTAGTTAATATTTTGAATATCCGCTATTGGTGAATTTATTAATTTATCGTAATTATCATGCAACGGAAGTCTCCAAACTTTTTCTTTTACTTTTTCACCTACTTTAAATATTTTATTTGATAACTCATCATTATTGGAAAATAAACCAGCATATTCCTCTCCTAATGCCATTATAATTGCACCGGTTAGAGTGGCGAGATCTATCATAAATCTTGGTTTAAATTTTGCTTCTGTAAAACTTAGGGCGTCTGCCAATACCAATCTACCTTCTGCGTCTGTATTTAATACCTCAATGGTTTTACCGTTATAAGCTTTAACTATATCGCCTGGTCTTTGAGCGTTTCCACCTGGCATATTTTCAACTAAACCAACTACACCAACTGCATTTACTTTTGCTTTCCTAATAGCTAATGTTTGTATCAATCCTGCGACAACAGCTGAGCCAGCCATATCGTATTTCATTTCTTCCATAAACTTTGCTGGCTTCAAAGAGATGCCACCTGTGTCAAAACAAACTCCTTTTCCAACAAATGACAGTGGGGCTTTCTTATCTTTTTTATTACCATTCCATTCAAGGGTAACAAGGAACGATTCATTTACACTTCCCCTACCAACTCCTAATAGGGAATACATTCCTAACTTCTTAAGTTGCACCTCATTATAGATTGTGACTTTAATTCCTAATTTTCTTAGTTTTAAAAGTCTGTTTGTATACTCTTTAGGATTAAGAACATTGGGTGGTTCAGAAACAAGGTCTCTTGCAAAAAAAGTTCCTGTTTCTATTGCTTTAAATCTTAATTCACTTTTAATTGTTAATTTATTTTTATCTCCAATTACATTTATTGTGATAGCTTTTTTATCAATTTTTGATTTGTAAATATTAAATTCATAAGATTTTAACTTTAACCCATGTAAAAAGAAGCCTAAAAAATTTTCTAATTTACTATTTATACTATCTGAGTTTACAAAGTACTCGTTTTGTTTGTCATAATTTATATGCCCATGAAACTCAGCTCCTAAATTTTCTATATCAGAAGTTTCCAAATCTTTTTTAACAGATACCAAAAATATAGTTTTTTTAGAATTAACTTTAAAAGAAAGTAGGTTCTTTTTTGGATCACAATTTTTCAATAAATCATTTATGTAAGAAAACTCTGTATTTGATATATGTTTTTTTAAACCACTAATATTGAAATTTTCCTCCACAAATAAGACAAGATTGGCTGTAGGTTTATTCAATCCACTGTTTTTATAATTAATCTTAATAGACATAAATTTTTAATACACTCTATACGGGTTGAGTGCTATATATGAAAAAAATTATTATATTTCAATGAAAAAATTACTTTTCCGAAAATTTATTCAACACAATATAAGAATATTTTTAGCTATTATTTTGTCTATTGGCTCTATTGTATGGATATTACAGTCAGTAAACTTTTTAGATTTTATAACTGATGATGGGCATAGTTTTAAAGTTTATTTCCAATACACTTTACTCAATTTCCCAAAAATTATTCACCGAATTCTTCCTTTTGTTTTCTTTATAAGCTTATTTTATCAAATTGCTCTTTATGAAGAAAATAATCAATTGTTAGTTTTTTGGATACATGGTGTAAAAAAAATTCAATTAATTAATATAATAATAGCATATTCGATCTTATTAACATTAACTCAAATAATTTTAGGAGGCTTCATATCACCTAAGGCTCAAGATGAGGCAAGATCTTTTATTAGAAATTCAGATATGGATTTTTTTCCCTTTATTGTTAGACCTGGTAAGTTTGTTGATGCTGTTGAAGGACTAACAATTTTTATAGAGAAAGAAAATAAAAAAGGATTTTATGAAAATATTTTTTTAAAAGATGATCTAGGAAATAATATTACAGAAATGAAATCTCAAATCATTTTTGCAAAAAATGCCACATTGATTAACTCAAAAGAAAGAAGGTATTTCAAACTTTTTGACGGTAAGTTGATAAAAATAAATAATGACCAAATAGATGTTTTTGAATTCAAATCTATTGATTTTGACTTATCAAAATTTACTACAAAAACTACAACTTTCCCTAAAATTCAAGAGGTAGCTACTCATATTTTAATGAGATGTATAATTTTTGAATACAATAATGAATTAGAAAAATTTAAAGATAACAATTATTTAACTTGTAATACCACTCGTATTTATAAAGTCAGGCAAGAAATTTTAAAGAGATTTTTTTTACCCATTTACATTCCTTTGATTGCCTTAATTTCTTGTTTGTTAATTTTAAAATCTAAGGAAACCAAAGATTACCGTTTTTTAAAATTCTTATTATTTGCGACGATATTTTTTGTTATTGTTATTTCAGAAATTTCATTAAGATATTCTTCTTACAATATAGCAAGTATTTTGTTTTTTACCTTATTTCCAATTTTAAGCTTTCTCACAATCTACATCATTTTAAATATGAAGCTTAGGTACAAAATTTAATTATGATAAATATTTATAAAAAATATTTGATAAAAAAATTTCTAAAGAAAATAATCACTGTTTCAATAATTTTCTTTTCATTAATAATAATTTTAGATATCTTTGAGGAAGTTTCTTTTTTAGAGAATTTCCAAGCTAATCTCTTACTTCCTTTTATTTTAACTTTTGCCAGCTCTCCATCAATTTTATTTGAAATTTTTCCATTTATTTTTTTAATTTCTTCCTTATTATTTTTTCTTAATTTAATTGATAATAACGAGCTCGAACTATTTAAAATTCACGGATTAAGTAATTTTAAGATAATTAAGATATTATTTTTTACCTCAATGGTTGTTGGCCTATTTTTGATTGTTTTTTATTATAGTTTTTCATCAAAGTTAAAATTCATATATCTGGAGTTAAAAAATAGTTACGCTACTGATGGTAAATATTTAGCTGTGATTAATGAAAATGGAATATGGATCAAAGATGAAATTGATGAACATATCTATATAATTAATGCCAAAAAAATTGATGGGGAAAAATTACAAAAAGTATTAATAAATGAGTTCAATCTTAAATTTGAATTAAAGAATACAATAACATCTAATTCGGTTGATATAAGCTCTAATGAATGGTTAATTTCTAACCCTGTAGTTACAGATAAGAGTAGACACTTAATTCAAAACAACTCTCTAAAATTAAAAACTCATTTTAATCTTTCTAAAATTAATGAGCTGTTTAGTGATTTATCTTCATTAAATATATTTCAGTTAAATAAATTATCTAAAGATTATAAAAGGATGGGCTACTCAACAACAGAAGTTCGTGCTCATTTAAGTAAAATTTACTCTTATCCAGTTTATTTATCTTTAATGACTATTTTTTCAAGTATACTTATGCTTAACATCAAAAGAAATAGACCCATGATTTTTTATCTGATATTAAGTGTTTTTCTCTCAGTAGTTATATATTATCTTAATATTTTATTTAATTTACTCGGTGAAAGTGGAAAAATTCCTGTTTATGTTGCAACTATGATGCCACTTTTTTTATTAACAATTATTATTTCTATTGGTTTAATTAGAATAAATGAAAAATAAATATTTTTTTATAATTTTATATATATTACTGTTTGCATTAAATGATGTTGTGGCAGATGAGCTTATTTTTGAGAGTGACGAAATTAAGATTCTGGAAAATGGAAATAGAATTATTAGTAAACAAGGTATTGTTCGTTCAATTGAGCATGACTTGACAATTAAAGCTAATAACTTTGATTATAAAAAAAAAATATCTATTTTAACAGCTTCCAAAAAAGCTTCGGCAACTCTGGCTGAAAAAAATATTGTTATTAACGCTGATAAATTTATTTTTAATAAAAATTCATCCACTCTAAATGCAATTGGAAATATTAAAATTTATGATTCTACTAATAATATTTCATTAATTTCAGATGAAATACTTTTTAACATTGATCAGAATAAGATCGAATCTAAATCTCAGTCGCAAGTTAAAGATGAATTGGGTAATTTGTTTAAAAGTAAAAGTTTTATTTACACTCTAAATAACAACTTGATTAAGTTTGAAAATTTAGAATTTATAGATACCGAAAAAAATATATCTCAGATCAATAAAGCCTTTATTAACCTTGAGTCTAAAAAATTAATTGGAAAAGATATTTTAATAAATTTTAATAATAAAAGCTTTGATAAAGATAACGAGCCAAGATTAAAGGGGAACACCATCATTATTGACAATAATGATATTTTTATTAAAAAAGGTATATTCACAACTTGTAAAAAAAATGATGACTGTCCTCCATGGCAACTGTCAGCTAAAGAAATCAAGCATGACAAAAAAAAGAAGACGATTTATTATACTGATGCTTGGTTAAAAATTTACAATAAGCCTGTTTTTTATTTTCCAAAGTTTTTTCACCCAGATCCTACTGTAAAAAGACAATCAGGTTTTTTAATGCCATCTTTTAAGAGCTCCGCAAATCTTGGAGGATCATTCAATATTCCTTATTTTTATGTGATGTCTGATAATAAAGACTTAACTATACAACCTAGATTCTATACTGATAAAAAACTACTACTACAATCAGAGTATCGCCAAGTAAATTCCAACTCAAAATACACAATGGATTTTAGCTTATTGAATGGAGTAAATACAACTAACAAAAGTCACCTATTTATGAATACAGAAAGAAAATTAAATTTTTCTTATTTTGAAGAGAGTGAATTAAATGTTAAATTACAGCAAGTTTCAAATGACACATATCTAAAAACTTATGATATTCAATCACCTATAATTGACAATTCTAATCTTCTTGAATCTTCAATTAAGATTGCGGCTAGTAAAGAAAATCTTGCTTTAGACTTAGAGTTTAAGGTCTATGAAGACTTATCAACCATAGAAAGTGATAGGTACGAATATATTCTTCCTAATTATAATTTATTAAAAGAATTTGAAGAAACTGATAAATTAAATGGCATTTTTTCCTTAAATTCCACAGGATCTTTAAAAAATTATGACACAAATGTTTCTGAAAAAGTTGTAATTAATGATTTTTATTTTAAATCTAACTCTAAATTTAATGAAAATGGAATTAAAAGTAATTACACTTACTTATTAAAAAATATTAATACAGATGCTGACAATTCATTAAGATATGAAAAAAATCCTAATCATGATTTGAAAACATTGGTTGAATATAATTCTACATATCCTCTAAAAAAAATAACAGGTATGTACAGCAATATCCTTAAACCTAAAATTTCCCTGAGATATAGCCCGAATAAATCAAAAAATATTAAAGATGAAGAAAGAAGAATTGATACAAATAATATTTTTTCTTTAAATAGGATAGCAAAAAATGATACCATTGAAGGCGGTGCTTCATTAACTTATGGTACACAATTTTTAAAAACAAACCTTGATGGAAGAGACTTGCTGGATATAAGTGTTGCTAACATCCTTAGGGTCTCAGAGAATGAAAATCTACCCAGTAATAGCTCTTTAGGTGAAAAAATGTCTGATGTGTTTGGAAGTATCAATTTTAGTCCAAATCATATTATTACAACAGGTTATGATTTTGCAATAAATAATAATTTATTGGATAAAAATTATGAAATATTTAAAGGAGAACTAAATGTAAACAATTTCGTTACTACATTTGAATATTTAAATGAAAATAATACTAAAGGAGCGAATAGTTTTTTATCTAATAAAACATCTTATAATATAGATAATTCAAATACAGTAAGTTTTGAAACTAGAGAAAATAAAAAAACTAAACTCACAGAATTTTATAATTTGATTTATCAATATCGTAATGATTGTTTAATTGCAGCTATAGAGTACAATAGAGACTATTATACAGATAGAGACTTAAAGCCATCAGAAAATATTTTTTTCAAACTAACTATAGTACCTTTCGGTCAAACAAGTAGTCCGGATTTAATTAAATAATGAATAAAATAAAAATTATATTAATATTAGTTTTGTTATTAATAATAAATACAAAATCATACTCGAAAGAAAACGTATTCATTATTTATGATATTAATGGTGAATTAATAACGAATATAGATATAAAAAAAGAATCTAATTATCTAGTCGCATTAAATGATCAATTGAAAAATTTAGATGAAAAAAAACTTACAGAAATTTCAAAAGAATCAATTCTACGGGAGACTATAAAAAAAATTGAACTCAATAATTATTTTGATTTAACAAAAGATAATCCACTTGTTGATAGCTATATTAAAGATTTTTATAGACGGTTAAAATTAAGAGATGAAATAGAATTCCAAAAATATTTACAAGAATATGGACTATCTATTAATTTTATTAGAAAAAAAATTCAAATTGAAATTACATGGCAGAAACTGATTTATGATAAATTTAAAAATGAACTTAAGATTAATGAGCAGGAAATACGTAAAGAAATTGAGTCAAATAAAGATGAGACTAATGAAAAACTATACTTGTTGTCTGAGATTGTTTTTGAAATAGATAATCAAAATGATTTAGATAAAAAGAAAGAAAATATCAACAAAAGCATAAAAGAAATTGGTTTTAAAAATTCAGCTAACATTTACAGTATATCAAATAGTTCTAAATTTGGTGGTGAAATTGGCTGGGTTGCTGAAAAAGATCTTACAACTAAATTTTTTGATAAAATTAATAGTCTTAAAATTGGTGAGCATACAAATCCGATAAATACGGGTTCTTCTTTTTTAATATTAAAAATTAATGATGTTAAATATGAGCAAAAAATAACTAATGTTGATCAAGAAATTAATAAAAAAATTCAACTTGAATCAGATAGACAGCTTCAAAAATATTCCAAAATTTATTACAATAAAGTTAAGATTAATACAAATATAAATGAACTATAAACCTATTATAATTATAGCTGGTGAGCCTAATAGTATTTTTTTTGAAATTTTTTTTAAAAGTATCACCACGAACTACTTTAAAAGTCCTTTAATAATTATTGCGTCAAAAGAATTGATGAGCCAGCAAATGAAGAAATTAGGTTTTAACTTAAAAATAAATTTAATCACTGAAGATTATTCAAACATGAGTAGATTAAATAATAAAAAAATTAATATTATTAATGTTAATTATAATTTTAAAAAACCGTTCGAAAAAATTTCACCAAAATCAAATGATTATATTGCTGAATGTTTTAAGCTGGCACTAAGATTAATAAAAAAGAATAAATATTTAAAACTTATTAACGGTCCTATTTCAAAAAAAAGTTTTTTAGATGGAAAATCTTTAGGTATTACAGAGTATTTAGCGCAAAAAACTAAAAGAAAAAATAAGGCTGTAATGTTAATTTTCAATAAAAAATTATCAGTTAGTCCATTAACAACGCATCTTGCTTTAAAAAATGTTCATAAACATATCTCAAAACAGAAGATATATACTCACATTAAATTAATTACCGAATTTTATAAAAAAAATTTTAATAAAAAACCAAAAATTGCAATAACTGGACTGAATCCTCACTGCGAAAGTAATTTTAAAGATTGTGAAGAAGATGCAACAATCTTACCAGCAATAAGAAATCTAAAAGCTAAAAATTTCAAAGTTCAGGGCCCCTTTCCTTCAGATACTATTTTTATAAAGGAGCATTTAAAAAATTTTGATGTAATTGTTGGAATGTACCATGACCAAGTTCTCTCGCCAATGAAAGCTTTATTTGGTTTTGATGCAATCAACATAACTCTAGGCTTACCTTTTGTTCGTATTTCACCAGATCATGGTCCAAATTCTTCCATGCTCGGTAAAAATTTATCTAATCCAAAAAGTTTAATAGAATCCTTAAAGTTTTTAGATAAATAAATGTTTATTAAACCCAAAAAAAGTTTAGGTCAAAATTTTTTAATAGATCACAATGTTTTAGAACAAATTGTTGATGTGGTTGAAATTACAAATAAAGAAGTTTTAGAAATAGGCCCTGGTAGTGGAAACTTAACTACATTTATTTTAAAAAAAAATCCAAAAAAGGTTTATGTAATTGAAAAAGATGATGATCTAGCTGTATTATTGGAAGATAAATTTACTAATGAAATTAACATTATTAATGATGATGTTTTAAAAGTATCTGAAGATAAAATTTCTAATCAAAAACTTACTGTATTTGGAAATTTACCCTATAATATTTCTACTGAAATTTTATCAAGATGGATAGTAAATATAGATAAAAATTTTTGGTTTGAGAGCTTGGTGCTAATGTTTCAAAAAGAAGTGGCTGAAAGAATTATTGCAGAGTCTAATACTTCAAAATATGGACGATTATCTATTTTATCAAGCTGGAAGCTAAATATAAAAAAAATTATAGACATCAAGCCACAAAGTTTTTCACCACGTCCAAAGATTGAAAGCACACTACTGCTATTTACCCCTAGAGAAAATTACTTTGAATTAAAAGATCCAAAAAACCTTGAAAAGATTACTAGAGTTTTTTTTAGTCAAAGAAGAAAAATGCTTAAAAAACCTTTTAACCAAATATTCAAGAATGCAAAAGAAGTTTCTGAAAAATTTAACATTGATCTTAATCTTCGACCTCAAAACTTAGAGCCAGAAATGTATTTTAAACTTGTTAAAGAATATGAGAGTTTAGGAAGTTAGTTTGTCGACATGAGCTCTTATATATTCTTTGTCATAATCTTTTGACCCATTGTTAATTTCAGCTTCAATTAAATTATTAATTTTAGAATAACAGTTATCAAGATTATCATTTATAATTACATAATCGTAATTAATCCAATGTAACACGTCTCTACTAAACTCTTTCATTCTTTCTTCTGCAATTAATTTATCTTTCATGTCTCTATTAGATAATCTTTCAAATAACACTTCTTTACTAGGTGGTAATATAAAAAAAGTAATCAATTTGTAATTTAATTTTTTATTTTTAATTTGATCAGCTCCCTGCCAATCAATATCAAAAACTACATTCTCTCCTTTTTCCAATTTTTCTATAACAGGTGTTCTTGTTGTCCCATAGTAATGATTAAATACTTTTGCATATTCTAAAAATTCTTCATTTTTAACTAATGTTTCAAATTTGTCGTGATTAACAAAATAATAATCTTGATTCTGAATTTCACTCGGTCTTGGTTTTCTGGTGGTATGAGATACTGATATTTGAAATTTTTTATTTTTTGATAAAAGCTTAACTAATGTAGTTTTACCAGCCCCAGATGGGGATGATAAAATTACCATTATCCCATCTTTTTGTATGGACATTTAATTTTTAGTTAGACTTGCCTTCAATAAATTTAACTGCGTCTCCGACGGTTAATATTTTTTCTGCTTGGCTATCAGAAATTTCTGAACCAAACTCCTCTTCAAAGGCCATTACTAATTCGACTGTATCTAAACTGTCCGCCCCAAGATCGTCTATAAAACTTGATTCTTCTTCAACCTTAGCCTCATCTATCCCTAAGTGATCCGCAACAATTTTTTTTACTTTTGTTAAAATTTCATCTGACATATTGTTCCTTATTGTTATATTTCGTTAATAGTTTAAAAAGTAGTTTTGTCAACCCAAATACATGCCTCCATTAACATGCATCGTTTCTCCATTAATGTAGTCAGACTGGTCTGAGCTTAAGAAAATTACAGCATTAGCTATATCCTCAGGTTTTCCCAGTCTATTAGATGGGATTTTTGCAATTATTGCTTCTTTATATCTGTCATCAATTTGGTCAGTCATTGCAGTACTTATAAAGCCAGGGGATATGCAGTTAACATTTATATTTTTTTTTGCGTACTCTATAGCCAGACTTTTAGACATAGCAACAATACCTGCTTTTGATGCTGTATAGTTTGCTTGACCAGCATTACCTGTGTGCCCTACTACTGATGTTATATTAATTATTTTTCCAGATTTATTTTTTAACATTTTTTTTATAGAGTATTTACACATTAAAAAAGTGGAAGTTAAATTGATATCTATAACCTTTATCCACTCCTCTAAACTCATTCGAATTGTTAAGTTGTCTTTTGTGATACCAGCATTATTCACTATGCAATCAAGAGACCCTCCCAACTCTTCTGTTGCATTATTTATAAATTCTTCAATTTTTTCATGTTGAGAAATATCAAACTTGAGTATTTTGATATTATTAAATTTTTTTTTTAACTCTTCTAGTTTCTCAATTCTTGTTCCTGTTGCCAAGATATTGGTGCCACTTTCATAAAGTTTTTCAACTATTGAATTCCCAATTCCTCCTGAGGCACCAGTGACAATAATATTTTTATTTTTTAAACTATTCATCAATATTAATTAACCTTATATCTTCCTCTGTATTAATTGCACTAACTTTAACATTTCTGTCAATTCTTTTGATTAAGCCTGATAAAATTTTACCTGGTCCTATTTCTATAAATTGATTAATCTCCTTGTTAATCATTAGTAGAACGCTTTCTCTCCAGCGTACTCTACTTTCGATTTGTTTAACCAATAAGTCTTTTAACTCATTTGAGTTAAATATTTCTTTTCCTGTTACATTGGAAATAAGAGTATTCTTGGGTTCTTCAAAGTTTAACTTTGAAATTTCTTCTCTCATCACAAGTGTTGCCTTGTTCATTAACTTACAATGAAAAGGGGCGCTTACTGGTAATTTAATATTTTTAATATTAGCAGCCTTTAAATCAATCATCATTTTTTCTAAAGCTTCAATACTACCGCTTAAAACAATTTGACCTTCTGAATTATCATTTGCAATATAACACTCATATTTGTGTTTGTTTTCTTCAATCATTTTTTCTATTTTTACAATCTCAGATCCAAGAACAGCAACCATTCCACCCTTCCCTTTTGGTACTGAGTTTTGCATGGCCTTGCCTCTAATCTTTAATATTTTTAATGTGTCAGAGAATGACAAAGATTCCGCACAAGCTAAAGCTGAATACTCACCCAGTGAATGACCAGCAAAAAAGGATGCTTTATTTAAATCGATATTAAATTCTTCTTTAATTATTTTGAATATTGAGTAGCTAACCAGAAATATTGCAGGCTGAGTATTTTCAGTTAGGTTTAGTTCTTCTTTTGGTCCATTTAAGATTATATTAGATAAAGAAAAGCCAAGTGTATCATCTGCTTCTTTGAATAAATTTTGAATTAAGCCGTATTTATCATATAAGTCTTTACCCATTCCTACTAATTGTGAGCCTTGCCCTGGAAAAATAACAGAAAACATTTAAATATATAAACTTTATTGTGGTTTTAAGTGTTGTAATTCAATTATTATAATAGTATATCCTCACTTTTTATTAAAGAACAATTATGAATTTATACGAACACACTATAGTTGCTAGACAAGATACTAGCCCAACTCAGATTAAGCAATTAACTGAAAAATATTCTAAAATAGTAGAAAAAAACGATGGTGAAATAGTTCAAACTGAAGAGTGGGGATTATTAAACTTGGCCTATGATATTAAAAAAAACAAAAAAGGTACATATGTTCACTTTAAAATTAAAGGTATGGGAAAAATTATTGATGAATTAGAAAAGAATGAAGCTATTGATAAAAACCTTTTAAGATATATGACCGTTAGAGTTAAAAAATTTGATTTAGAAGCAAAATACTTTACGAAAAAAGATGAATATGAAAAGAAAGAATATAAAAAAGAATACAATAGAGATTAATTATTATGCCTTCAAAAAAAAGAGTAGGAAGTAAAAAAAAAGGTAGTCAAAGTAACTTTGCAAAATTAAGCATATTTCAGCCTAATAAATATAAGTTTAAAAAATCTTGTCCTTTATCAGTTAAAGGAGCACCTGAGGTTGATTATAAAAACATTAGATTGTTAAGAAAATATATGTCTGAAAATGGCAAAATCTTGCCTTCAAGAATTACAAATGTTTCACAAAAAAAACAAAGAGAATTATCATTATCAATCAAGAGAGCTAGAAACCTGGCGTTAATTTAAATGAAAGTTATACTTTTAGAAAACTTGAGAAGAATTGGCTCTATTGGAGAAATCATAGAGGTAAAAAGAGGGTTTGCAAGAAATTTTTTAATTTCAAATAAAAAAGCTCTTTACGCTTCTAAAGAAAATATCGCAGAAGTTGAAAAAATTAAAACAGAATTAGGCAAAAAAGATAGTGAGAAAAAAAAAGAAGCTCAAAAAATTTCAGAACAAATTAATGACAAACAATATGAAATTAAAAAACTAAGCACAGAAAATAAAGAACTTTATGGATCTGTAAAACCAACTGAGATTTCTAAATTAATTAAAGAAATTGATAAACTTGATATTAAACCTTCAATGATACAACCAATGACTGAAATTAAATCCATTGGCAAATTTAAAGTTAAAATAATTTTACACTCTGAAATAGACTCTGAGATTACAATTAATGTAGTTACAGCAGATACTATTCAATAATTATACAATTTTTTCCCCAGCATATATTTGTTATTTTTTTAAATTTTTTTTCAGATATGATTAAATTATGGATAATAACCTAACCTTAGTCAAAGACACATTCAAAGAATTACCCAATAATATTGAAGCTGAGCAAGCTGTAATAGGATCAATACTAGTTCAAAATGAAATTTTTGATGAAATTAATACTGTCATATCTAACATCAATTTTTATGACCCTATGCATCAAAAAATTTTTTCTGCAATTGAAAGCCTCATATATAAAGGAATGCTTGCAAACCCGATTACATTAAAAAATTATTTTGAAAGTGAAAAAGATGAATTAAATGTACCTGAATATTTGGTTAAAATTACTAAGTTCTCTACCCCACCTAGACAAGCAATAGAATATTCAAGAATTATATACGATATGTTTGTAAGAAGGGAATTGATTAAGATCTCTGAAAATACTATTGATGCAGCGAAGCTCAATGCTCTTGATGTTAATGGTCAAAATATAATTGAAAATTCTGAAAGGTTATTATTTGACCTTGCTGAGAAAGGCTCTTTCAATTCATCTTTAGTTAAATTCGATGAAGCTATGAGACAAACTATTGAGATGGCTTCAGCAGCTTACCAAAATGATGAGGGTATTGTTGGAGTTCCTACTGGTCTTAGAGATTTGGATGATAGATTGGGTGGTCTTCATAATTCAGATTTAATTATTATTGCGGGAAGACCTTCAATGGGAAAAACTGCCTTAGCTACTAACATAGCTTTTAATGCTGCTCAAAAATTACAAGAATCTGGAAAAAAATCTGCAGTTGCTTTTTTTTCGCTAGAGATGTCTTCTGAACAGCTATCTACTAGAATTTTAGCTGAACAATCTAGAATTAAATCTAATGATATTCGTAGAGGGAGAATATCAGATGAACAATTTGACAAATTTATAGAAACATCAAAAAATATTTCTGAACTACCTTTATTCATTGATGAAACACCTGCAATCAGTATTGCTGCAATGAGCAATAGAGCAAGAAGAATTAAAAGATTACATGGGTTAGATTTAATTGTAGTTGATTATATTCAATTAATGCGAGGCTCAGGAAATAATAGAGATGGTAGAGTACAAGAAATTTCTGAAATCACACAAGGGCTTAAAGCAATGGCAAAAGAACTTAAACTTCCAGTTATTGCCCTTTCTCAATTATCAAGAGCTGTAGAACAAAGGGATGACCACAAACCTCAATTATCGGATTTAAGAGAATCTGGTTCAATTGAGCAAGATGCAGATGTTGTAATGTTTGTTTATAGAGAGGCTTATTACTTAGAAAGAAAAGAACCAAGACCAGCAACTGTAGAACATGCAGAGTGGCAGGCAAAAATGAATGAAGTTTCTAATTTAGCTGAACTTATTATTGGAAAACAACGACACGGCCCTACAGGTAATGTTATGGTAGAATTTGAAGCAATGTTTACTAAATTTAAAGATGCTCAAATTAACTAATATCCAATATAAATAGTACTAAATGCTATCTCATTTATATCAAAATACTGTTCTAAAAAATCCCAAGTCTATTTTTGTACTACTCTTAATTATACTATTAAGTTTTGGTTATTTTTCTAAAGATTTTAGATTGGATGCATCCTCTGAAACTCTTTTAATTGAAGGAGATCCTGACCTTGAATATTTAAAGGAAATTACTCAAAGGTACGGATCAAAAGAATTTTTAATTATAACCTATTCTCCCAATCAAGGAATGGCTACTGAGTCTTCAATTAATAATCTCTTAAGTTTAAAATATAAAATTCAAAGTTTAAATTGGGTTGATAGCGTTATAACATTATTAGATGTTCCCTTACTAAGTAACTCTGAAGCTCCTCTTCAAGAAAGGCTAGAAAGCTTTAAAACATTAAAAGACGAAGATGTAGATGTGGAAAAAGGATTTGAAGAAATACTAAATAGTCCAGTTTTTAGAAATTTTGTCATTAGTGAAGATGGTAATACAAGTGGTATAATTGTTTACATTAAAAAAGACGAACTAAAAAATATAGAAAAAAAAAGTAAAAGTGAAATAGAGTCGTATAAAGATACTTTAAAAAAAAAAAATCACGAAAATATTACTCAAATTAGAGAAGTAATTAATGGCTACGAAGATATTGGAAAAATTTATCTTGGTGGAATTCCAATGATTACGGATGATATGATGTCATTTATTAAAAGTGATATAATTGTTTTTGGCTTGGGTGTGCTTTTGTTTATTATTGCTACACTTTGGTTTGTTTTTAGAAAATTAATTTGGATTATAATACCCATTAGTAGCTGCTTCTTTTCAGTATTAATAATGATGGGTCTTCTTGGTCTTTTAGGTTGGAAAGTTACTGTCATTTCATCAAATTTTATTGCACTAATGTTAATACTGACAATGGCAATGAACATTCATATGAGTACTCGTTTTTTACAATTAAGAAATGATTTTCCAGACATGGCTAACTTTAAAGTTATCTCAATGACAACTGGGAAAATGTTTTGGCCAATTATCTATACTGTTCTTACTACCATATGTGCTTTTTTATCTTTAGTTTTTAGTGGCATTAAACCCATTATTGATTTTGGTTGGATGATGACTTTGGGGCTAATTACATCATTTATAATAACATTCACTTTGCTTCCAACACTCTTAAGCCTCATGTCTAATAATGACATAAAGCTTAAAGATGATAATGATTCAAAAATAACTTCTTTTTTTGGAAGAGTTTCTATTAACAATAGAGTTTCTGTATTCATAATTACTATTTTTATTATTATTTTAAGCATTGTTGGAATTAGTCGTCTTGAAGTTGAAAACAGTTTTATTAATTATTTTAATAAAAATACCGAGATATACAAAGGTATGAAATTGATTGATGAAAAGTTAGGCGGTACCACACCTTTAGAAGTAATATTAAAATTTCCAGATACAATAGAAAAAGAAGTATTTGAGGATGATGAATTTGAAGATTGGGGAGATGAGGAAGGTAAAGCTAATGAAAAATATTGGTTTACAAAAGATAAAGTTGATAAAATTCAGTCTGTTCATAACTATTTGGACAGCTTATCAGCTGTAGGAAAAGTTTTATCCTTTAGTTCAATCATAGAGGTTGCTACTCAACTGAACAATAACAAGCCTTTAGGAACACTAGAAATGGGTGTTCTCTATACAAAGATTCCTGAAAGTATAAAAAAAGAAATTATTGATCCATATATCTCGATCAAAGACAATGAGGCTAGAATAAGCTTAAGAATTATTGACTCTCAAGATGGATTAAGAAGAAATGATTTAATAAATCAAATAAATTATGATTTAGAAAATAAACTAAAACTAAACAAAGAAGAGTTTAAACTTGCTGGTGTTTTAATCTTATTTAATAATCTACTTCAAAGTCTTTTTAAATCACAAATACTTACATTGGGTCTAGTAATGATTGGAATTTTTTCTATGTTTATGATTTTATTTAGAAACATTAAATTATCTTTGATTGGAGTGGTGCCAAACTTTATTGCTGCTTTTTTTATTTTAGGAATTATTGGTTTATTGGGAATACCTCTTGATATGATGACTATAACAATTGCAGCAATTACTATTGGTATTGCTGTGGATAATAGCATTCATTATATTTATAGATTTAAAGAAGAATTTTTAAAAACACATGATTACCATAAAACTCTCAGAATTTGCCACTCTACTGTTGGTGTTGCTATACTTAATACCTCGATAACAATTGTGTTTGGTTTTTCTATTCTTGTTTTCTCTAAATTCATACCTACTATTTACTTTGGTGTATTTACGGGCATAGCAATGTTGTTGGCTATGATTTCTGTTTTAACTTTACTACCATCACTTATTTTAGTAACTAAACCATTTAGTAAATAATTTTTAACTATGATGGATTTTTTAAAAAACTTTTATGATATAATTTCAATTATAGATTTGTTGTATTTAGTTATTACAATTTTATCTGTGGTCAAATGTTATAGTAAAGGATTTGTCTTGAGTATACTTGCCGCTTCTAAATGGCTTTTAGCTTATGTCTTAACATTAGTTTTATTCTCTAGAATTAAACCATATTTTATAAATACAATTGATAGCGAGTATGTCCTGGATATATTACTCGGTATCGTCATTTTTGTTCTCGTTGTTTTTGTTATATTGATGGTCAACAAGGGTGTAAGCAAAGCTGTTAAGTTTGTTGGATTGGGTAGGCTTGATTCTATTTTTGGATTTTTTTTTGGCTTTATTAGAAGTTATATAATCTGTGTTTTAATATTTTCAGCTATTGATATCGTGTATAATTATAACAAGTGGCCAATTAGCATTAATAAATCATACACCTTTCCATACCTTGAAAAAGGTAGTAATTATCTAGTAAATGAATTTCCGAATAAAGAAACATATCAAGATTCTAAAGACAAAATTGAAGATATATAACCCCAAGTTAAAAGAAGAGTGTGGTGTATTCGGAATAAGTAATAGTAACGATTCTGCTGCTCTTACGGCTTTAGGTCTTCATGCATTACAACACAGGGGTCAAGAAGGCTGTGGAATTGTAACTTTTGATGGAAAAAAATACTATTCAGAAAAAAGATTTGGTTTGGTGGGTGACAACTTTAATAAAGAAAAAATATTAAATAGCTTGCCTGGTAATTATGCAGTTGGTCATAACAGATATAGTACCACTGGGGATAATACTTTGAGAAATATTCAACCTTTTTTTGCAGACACTAATGCTGGGGGCATAGGTGTTGCGCACAATGGCAACTTAACAAACTCAATAACCCTTAGAAATAAATTGGTTCAAGATGGTGCAATTTTTCATACAACATCTGATACCGAAACAATTGTTCAGTTGATTGCGAAGTCAAAAAGAAACAAAACAATTGATAAAGTTATTGATGCTATTTTTCAAATACAAGGTGGATATGCCTTAGTAATGCTTACTCAAAATACTTTAATTGGTGTTAGGGATCCTTATGGAATAAGACCTTTAGTTATTGGAAAAATAAAAGATAGTTATGTGTTTGCTTCTGAAACGTGTGCCTTAGATATTATTGGGGCAAAATATATAAGAGATGTTGAAAATGGAGAAGTTGTTTATGTTGAAAACAACAAACTAAAAAGTATTAAACCTTTTCCTGCTAGAAAAGTACGTCCTTGTGTGTTTGAATATATTTATTTTGCAAGACCTGACAGTTTGCTAAATGGTAAATCTGCGTACGAGCATAGAAAAAAATTTGGCATTGAGCTTGCTAAAGAAAATAAAGTTAATGCCGATATAGTAGTTCCCGTACCTGACTCTGGGAATGCAGCAGCTATTGGGTTTGCTCAACACTTAGGAATTAATTTTGAATTAGGTTTAATCAGAAATCACTATGTTGGTCGAACTTTTATTGAGCCCAGTCAAAAAATCAGAAGTCTTGGTGTAAAATTAAAGTTGAACGCTAATCAATCAACAATTAAAGATAAAAAGATTATATTAATAGATGACTCTTTAGTTAGAGGAACCACCTCTCATAAAATCGTAAAAATGCTTTATGATGCGGGAGCCAAAGAGGTTCACGTTAAAATAGCCTGTCCAGAAATTAGATATCCAGATTTTTATGGTGTTGATACTCCAACCAAAAAAGAGCTTCTTGCTGCAAATAAAACAAATGAAGAAATTTGTGAATACATTGGTGCTAAATCTTTGGATTTTTTATCTTTAGAGGGTGTATATAGAGCTATGGGTTTTGAAAAAAGAGACGAAATATATCCCCAATTAACTGATCATTATTTTACAGGTGATTATCCCGTTAAACCTGTAGATGAATTAGGTGATGATAAAGTTACTCAACTTTCTTTGTTGAGCACGGCATCAAATAACTAATGACTTTAAATTAGTCTTTATATCACTATATATAAATCAATGATTACAAGTAAAGAGCACATAATTAATTATTTTAACTCAGGCATTAAAGATACCAAAAATTTTAAGATTGGTATTGAGCATGAAAAATTTTTATTTGATCAGCATAAGAATAAAAGAGCTGATTACAAAACTGTACTTAAAATGTTTGATGAATTAAGTGAGTTTGGCTGGGAGCCAATAATGGAAAAGAAAAATATTATTGGATTACAAAAAGAAGGAAAAAATATCACACTAGAGCCAGGTAACCAAATAGAGTTATCGGGTGATAAGCTAAATAATATTCATGAAGCTTGCTCAGAATCTCATGATTATCTATTTGAATTACAACAAGTAACTAAAAAACTTGATTTAAAAATTGTTAGTGCTGGTTTTGATCCAATCTCAACACTTGGTGAAGTTCCTAATAACCCTAAGCAAAGATATGAAGTCATGACTAAAGATATGCCTAATGGTGGTTCACTAAGTCTAGACATGATGTATAGGACTTGTGGCACTCAATTAAACCTTGATTACAAATCAGAAGAAGATTTTATAAAAAAATTTAAGATAATTAATTCATTGGTTCCAATATCAATTGCATTATTTGCAAACTCGTCAATAGTTGAGAAAAAAAATAGTGGGTTTATGTCTTATAGATCAAAAGTTTGGCAAGAAACTTCTAGAGGGGGCCTACCAGAGGTTTTTTTTGATAATATAAATTTTGAAAAATATGCAGATTTTGCAATAAACTTTCCTCTTTTATTTATACAAAACGATAATGAGTATTTATCTGGAGAAAATTATACATTTTCTGATTTTATGAATGGAAAAATTAAAGAGATAAATAATAGACTACCAACAGAAAATGATTTAGCCACCCATCTAAGTACTATTTTTACAGAAAATAGATTAAAAAAGTATATAGAATTAAGATCTATGGATACATGTGGATGGGACTGTTTATGTGCTGGACCAGCATTTAATACAGGAATTTTATATGGAAATTTAGATGAGACTTATGAATTAATTTCTAAATGGGATAAAAGCAAAATCATTAACGCATACTTTGAGGCTCCTAAAAAAGGTTTTAATACAGAGTTAATGGGTAAAAATTTACTATACTGGTCATCGTTGTTGCTTAATTTATCTAAAAAGGGTTTAGAAAACAGAGATGTTTTAAATAAATCTGGTGAAAACGAGTCAAAATTTTTAAACCATCTAGAAAAATTGATTGATGACAAAACAACAAACGCAGATCATATGATTAATAGGTTTTCTAAAAATGAAAATTTAACCGAGCTATATGACAAATAAGATTGTTGCTATTCAAGGAAATCACCCTTCAGAACTTAATCCTAAAAATGATACCAGTATATTTTTATCTATTGAGGCCCAAAATAAAAAATATAAAATATTTTATTATGAACCAAAGAATCTTTCGATAATAAATGATAAGGTGATTGCTAAGGGCTATTATATAAAATTTAGTTACTCCGATAAAAATTTCTTTAGAATTATAAGTAAGCAAATATTAGATTTATCTAAATGTAAGTATCTACTGATACGTCAAGACCCACCTTTTAACTTGGAATATATTTCAACGACATACATATTAGATAAAATCAAAGATAAAGTTAAGATTATCAATAATCCAACGTCTATAAGAAATATTTCTGAGAAGCTGTATTCAACTCTATTTCAAAAATTCATGCCAAACACAATTTTTACAAAAGACATTAACGAGGTTAAAAAATTTTTTACAAAAAATAAAAAGATTATTATTAAACCTATTCATAGTTTCAGCGGAAATGATATTCACCTTATAGAAAAAAAAATTAACCAAAAATTGATTTTAAGTTTTATCAAAAAACACGGACATATCATGTGTCAAAAATTTTTACCTAAAATTAAGTTTGGAGATAAAAGAGTTTTTTTAATTAATGGAAAAATTTGCGGTGCAATTTCAAGGGTGCCTAAAAAAGGATCTTTCTTAAGTAATATGAGTAAGGGAGCAATTCCTATAGGAATCAAACTAACAAAAACAGAAATTAAAATTTCTAATTTGGTTGCTAAAGATCTTAAAAAAAATGATATCTATTTTTCAGGTATTGATTTTATAGATCAAAAATTAAATGGAGATATAAACGTGACTTCACCTACTGGTCTTAAGACATTTTATGATCTTACAAATATAAATCTCGCTAAAAATTTTTGGAAAGGTTTGAACGCTTGAACAATTTAACTGAACAGCAAAAAGGGTCTTTATTAGCTTTTGTTGCGGTAATGTTTATTACACCAGACTCTTTGTTTATCAGGCTGTCTAACGTAGATACTTGGGGATTAGTTTTTTATCGAGGACTTATTCCCTTTATTACTGTCTTTCTGGGAATGTTAATAATTTATAAATTAAATTTTTTTAAAATGCTTTTCTCAAGTGGGTATCATGGACTACTTTATATAGGAACTTTTTCAGTCACAAATATTACCTTTGTAGTATCAATACAAAATACAAATGTTGCTAACACGTTGGTTATGATTGCTATGGCTCCTATGCTGTCTGCTTTCCTTGGTGCAATATTTTTAAAAGAATTACCTGATAGAAAAACATGGATCACAATATTTGTAACATTTACTGCTGCAATATATATATTCTTTGACTCTATACAGCTTGGGAATTTTTATGGTGATATTTTAGGCTTAGTAACTGCCTTAGGGTTGGCTGTTGGTGCAGTTACGATTAGATCAGCAAAAGATAAGAACTTAATTCCTGCAGCTGTTGTTGGTAAGTTAATTGTGGCCTTATTTGCCCTATTATTTATTGAAAGTTTTGTACTCACAGGTGGTGATTTAATCATTGTGCCACTTATGTGTATTATGTGTGTTGCTATACCTTTTGTATTAGTAACTATAGCTCCCAGGTTCATACCCGCAGCTGAAGTAAACTTATTTTTCTTATTAGAGACTATTATTGGGCCTATCTGGGTATGGTTAATTATTAAGGAACAACCCAGTCTTGAGACTATCCAAGGTGGAGCTGTAATTGTTATAGCTATCGCAATCCACTCTTTCATCAAATTAAAGAATTCATAATTTAAGCATAATAAAGACTTGATTTACAAGTAGATCACAAATAAGTACGGTCAATTTTATGAATAAAGTTTTAAAGAATTCTTGGGCATTATTTTTAGGCATGGGTTTCCTAATGATGGCCTATGGATATCAGAGTTCACTCCTAGGGGTAAGAGCAGTGCAAGAAGAATTCAGTCTAACAGCTACTGGCTTTATGATGTCAGGATATTTTGTTGGATATTTCATTGGTACATCAACAATAACTAGTCTTATAACTAGAGTTGGTCATATTAGAGTTTTTGCTGCTTTTGCATCTTTGGCCTCTTTAGTTATTTTGGTTCACTCCGTTTTTGTTAATCCTTACGTTTGGTTTATTCTAAGAGTATTAACCGGAATAAGTATGGTTTGCATTTATACCGTTGCTGAAAGTTGGTTAAACGATAGATCATCCAATAAAAATAGGGGCAGTGTTTTGTCTATTTATATGGTTATTTTATATGGCTCAATGGGTATAGGAATGTTTTTACTAAATTTTAGTAATCCTGCAAATTATGAGCCTTTCATATTAATTTCAATCATTACATCTATTGCTCTTATACCAATTTTGTTAACTAAAAAAAAACCACCTACATTTAAAAAAATTAAAGGTATGCCTTTAAAAGAGCTTTATGAGACCTCACCTTTTGGAGTGGTAAGTGCATTTTTTTATGGAACTATTCAATCAGCACTATTTACATTGTTAGCAGTTTATGCAGCATCGATGAATTTTACTATATTCCAGATATCACTTGTAACTTTTCTTTTAGCAGTCTCCGGAGCTATTTCACAATACCCTATTGGAAAACTTTCTGATAAATATGATAGAAGGAAAGTAATAGTAATCTCAACTTTTGGTGCTTGTATTTTTGCTTTGTTTGCAATTATTTCATCAGGCCAGATGTATTTACCTGGT
>Ga0307986_10000516_pt1 | contig 28864 bp, 37 predicted proteins | sample EllFjometageno82_FD_203170 | JGI IMG/M metagenome (GOLD analysis project Ga0307986, IMG submission 203170) | Marine microbial communities from Ellis Fjord, Antarctic Ocean - #82 | ecosystem: Environmental > Aquatic > Marine > Unclassified | place: Southern Ocean | collected 2014-10-09 | reverse complement strand
AACTGTTCTTTGTAATAATCCATGGTTGCCATGTTAGCTAAACCCTATTCCTTAGATGCTACGATTTTAGAGATAAGCTCTTCCCGCTGCTCTTTTGTCAGATCTGGATCATTAAGCAATTTATAAATCAATGCTTCCCGAGGATCTGATGCGTTTTTAATAACCCTGTCTGTTAGTTTAATTTCTTCAGTTTCTCTTAGGCGCAAGGAGTTTCTGTATCTTGACTCATAACTACTGTAATCGGACGCTACTCCTAAATCCTTTCCCTGCTCGTTAAATGCGCTGATTCTCGTCTTATCCTCATCAGTCAAGAAAAGGTTTTTCCCTTCAGCTCTCCAGAGGTCGACAAAATTATTCATCTCGTTTGACATTTCTTGCCCGGTTATTTGTTGGTTCGATTTGTACAATTCATTAACCCGTTCTTGATATTCTGTTGCAAATAACATTGACTTTCGGGCAATTTTTTCCTGAATATCTAAAGCCAGCATAAAGCCTTCATAAGTTTGCCCGAGAAAAGGAGACGCTTCTTTGAAAAGATCCATCTCGCGGTTTGAAATAGCACCTTTAGTCTGAGCAACATTTGCTAAAGTAAATCCAATAGTGACTTGAGCTAAAGATTCTTGTCGGCCTATTATCCCAGTATCAATTATGCCTTTCGGCAAAAATCCTGCGAGGTATTGCTTGAGGGGCAGTAGTGAGGCTTCATCTCTACCAAAATTTTCTGGACCAAGCTCGATAGCTAACTTTTTTCCTTCATTAATCATGTCAATCGTGGCGGTCGCAGTTCTAGCGTTGCTTCTGATTTCTGATTGAGCCTTAACCCAATCTTTTCCAACATTCTCACTTAATTTACTTTCGCCTGGGGCATTTGGCAGGTCTGAAGTAACCACCCCGTTTTGTGCAGTAATAATTCGCCTGATCGTAGTTCCTTGCGTGACTTTATCAAAACTTCCTTGAACCTTTCTCCCGGTAAACTGACCCTCATCACCAACTTCGTCGTAGGTCAGAGTAATCAACTTCGGCTCGCCCGTTACATTCCGAGCTTTTAGCGTATCAATTGCATACCGCTGTATAAACTTTTCAGATTCTTTTTCGTCTGTCATCGCAAGCTCAGCAGCCTTCATGGCAAACGCTTGCTTTTGTTTTCTTTCCTCAGCATCGGCTTGAGAAACTCTTCTTTGAAAATTACCGAAACCAATGCCGATTCCTGTAAAGGGTCCCTCATCTGAAGGTCTTGACAATATCGCTGATCCTAACTCAGAAGCCAGGTCGTAAAAATTCAATTGTTTCCGCGCTGGCATCAACGAAGAAAATCTTTCCTCATATTTTCTTCGCTCTTTCTCGTAATCCTTGGGCTGTAAAAGTTCCATCAGCATTTTTGTTGTTGCGTCTATTTCACCGGTATCGGTCGCTAAACCTGAAGGACCTGTCTGCGCAGGCGGATTTGTAAGAGGGCCGGACTCAGGACCTGTCTGCGCAGGCGGATTTGTAAGAAGGCCGAACCCAGGACTAACCGGCGCAACGCCTGGCGCACCGCCAATCATCTTCATGAACTCATCCCCAGGTACACTTTTGGATAAACCAGCGATGCCCCCAGCATTATAACCCTTGATCTCTTTATACATTTGCGGTCTTCCGATTGTCATTTAAACCTCAATTTAAAAGTTTCCCGTCCCTTATTAATTTCTCAATTGGTCATTTGGGTTGTTGAAGCCACGCAAGCCCCCAAGCGTTGACAAGCCTACACCTAAACCAGCGTTAATTGCTGACGGCTGGGGCGTGTAGGTAGCTGTAGCCTCCGATGTGCCGGTCGGCGACAGGCCAACAAACGGCATCAATGCTTGGTATTGAGCAAGCGGTGCTTGCTGAGCTTGTAGCAAACCAGCCCGCTGTGCATCAAGCTCACGCTGACGCTGCTGCTGATTTTGGCCACCAATGTTTTGTAAAGAAGCCGCATCTTGCCCAGCCGCTTGTTGAGCTTGGCCACCAAGACCGCTCAAGAATCCGCCATATCCTTGCTGCGCTCCCGCCATAGCCTGACCCGCACCAAACTGTTGCTGACCAATCTGGCCATATTGATTCGCCAAGGTGCCTGCTACATTCATGCCCTGCTGCCCAGCCGCAGTTCTTGCCGCAGCATCCTGCTGGCCATAGCCAGCTAGTGTTTGGCCCAGGCCGGTTCCAGCACCGTATCGCTGCTGAGCCGCCCCGCCCATCAAACTTTGGAGACCTTGCTGCGCACCATACTGCTGTTGAGCTTGCTGACCCATCTGAGAACCAAGCTGCTGCTGAGCACCAAGCTGAGATTCGGCAGTCTGCTGGATTAAATTGCCGTATCCTTGCCCGGCCTGAAGCTTTTGCCCAGCCGCTTGCTGAACCTGACCAGCAACCTGCTGACCTGCGCCAAACCTTTGTTGGGCACCTTGCCCTAGCGTGTTTGCTAAGTTTGTTGAAGACGCCAACTCACTCGCAGCTCGCTGCTGCCGCATTCCTGCTAAATTCTGAGCAGCGCCATACTGCTGCCGACTTGCTTGGGCTGCTCGGTCAATTAAACCGCGCTCAGCGCCAAGCTCTTGCCCTGCCAAAGATGCCAAACCAGATGACGCGGTTCTCTGAGCTTGCTTGGCTCGCTCATCTTCACCGATTGCCGTCTGCTGTGCCCTCTGAAAGCCTGCTGAGCGGATTCCGCCAACTTCTTTGGCCAATCCTCTGCCCATAGATTCTGCTCGCTCCTCAGCGCTTAGACGCGCTCTGGAGCCAAACGCAGATTCTCCGCCTGAAGAGATGTCTCGGGCATACTGAGCCATGTCTTGCTTGGCTAAACCTTCGCTCGCATCTCGAATCGACTGCTGAACCACTCGATCTTCATAGGGGTCAAAATATTCAGAAGTTTTGTCGCCTATGTTAAAGCCATCTTCAACGGTGTTCTGCAGTTGCGTGCGAGCATCGCCAAGCTGACCGCCAAACTCACTAGTAGCTGCAGATTCAGCGCCAAGCTGTCGCGTCGAATCTCGATTAAGCTGTGAGATACCACCCACCATGCCGGTTTCAGCAAGATCCAACCGCCCTCGCTGAGAAGCCGCAGCGGCTGACGCAAGCTCTTCGCTTCTCGACAAACCGCGTGACAGGTCTTCTTTGCCGATCATCCCCATCCCGACTGCATCTGTTATGTCTTTCCCAAACTCGTCATAACTTCTTTGACCCTGCTGCCTGACTTTCGCCAAGTCCATGCCAAAATCTTCAGTCGCCCTTCGGCCTTGAGCAGCCTGCTGATCAAGCTGGTCAATGTACTGACCGGTGCTATCTTGGGCCATTCCTGTAATGTCACCTAAATCACCGCGCAATCTGCTTTCTGCCTCAATGGCCCTAGCTCGACCTTGCCGATTTCCGCCAATCGCGTCAGTCATCGCTCGATCTCTTTGATCAAGTGCGAACCGTGATCCTTCCTGAATCTGTTGAAGAGCTTGCTGCGAAGCTAAAGCTTGACCGCCAATGCCGCTTTGAAGAGCGTCAATGCCTTGTTGGCCACGACTAATCGCTTCGTTGATAAACGGTTGCTGCACGCCTACAGCGCTTCTTGTCAACTCTTGCGCTCTAATTTGGTCCGGCGAAAGCCCTGCAATTTCTTGAGGAATGACAATCGGCCTGCCTTCTTCATCAAAAAAAGTTCTTTCTGCCGCCCGAAAAGCGCCAGGAATAAAGCCGCCCTCACCATCCTCACCGTACAAAAGCTGCTGAGTAATGGGGTCCATCATCTGATCTGTTCTTGTTACACCAGAAACGTAACCGCCTTCCTCGAATTTTCTTATTTGCTGGAGCTGGCCAGGCGTTAAAATACTCATGCTGCGTTCACCCTCGATTTTGGTTTATCTGCGTATTCCTCAAAAAGTTCCATCATCTCATACAAGAGCTGAGTTCCCTTTTCCCGGTCCTCGGGACCGGTTGGTTTTAAGGTGATAATGCCGTTTTCGTTACCCAGCGAAAGTGAACCAGCTCCGCGTACTGCTCGGCCTGTCATCACGAATTCGCCATCGCTCAACATCGCCGGAACGTCATCGCTGGTTTCTGTTCCTTCGCCGTTTATTATTCCACTCTTTTCTTTAAAGTCTGCTGCGGAGACGTTGCCACCGGTCGCATAAGCCATCGGAACCATACCGCCTACGCTCTCCCTGCCAGAGCCAAACGAGGGGCGCCTAGGCATTAAATTCGTTAGTGAAGGAGGCATAACCGCCATGTGGTTCTGCATTGGTGAAGGCATTGATCCGGGACCCATGGTCTGCAAATTCATTAGTGAAGGAGGCATAACCGCCATGTGGTTCTGCTTTATCGGCGAAGGCATTGATCCGGGACCCATGGTCTGATTCAGTAGTTTAAGCGCAGAAGGTTTACCAGAGCCAAAGCTTTCTTCAGCACCGAAGTGCGCACGTTCAGCTTGGTCTACTAAGTCCACAAATTCTGTCACTTTTGACTGCATTTCTTGGGATTGCGGGTCAGTGTATGTCTGGTTTAAGTAAGTGCTATAACCATTCAAGGGCGAAAGCTGCGCTTGATTCCTTTGTGCTGGTTGACCAAACTGTTGCTGCATGTTTGGTGGGAACATACTGGCTTTGCGCATCGGCATTACTTCGCCGCCGTCGCGCATTCCAACCGCAATTCCACCAAAACCGCCTTCGCCACCTATACCGGGATCAAAGTCGGTGAAGGGGTTTGTTGGCACTGGAGCAACAGGACTTGTTGGCACTGGAGCAACAGGACTTGTTGGCGCTGGATCAACAGGATTTGTTGGCGCTGCAGCAACAGGATTTGTTGGCGCTGCAGCAACAGGACTTGTTGGCGCTGGAGCAACGGAATCCGAAGGTTTTTTTCTGCCGCCACTTAACGTAGGCATTAACGCTGCCATCATTCCAAAGTCTCTTGGATCTGGCGGTGCAACACCCGCAGCTTCCGCATCTCGTTTGGCCAACTGATAACCACCGTATTTGCTCATGGTCATTTCCGGCGTTAATTCAACGCCTTTACGATTTTTCGCTTCGTCATAAGCAAGTTTGGCAAGAATCGCAGCAACTCCTGCGCCGCCAAGACCACCCAGATTTAAACCACCACCGCCACCACCGATGCCGCCTGCTCCGCCACCAGTAAAAAAATTGAGAATGGATTTTAGAAACGAAGGAGCTTGTCCAGTCGCCGCTTCTTGGGCTTCTGCTTGTAAACCAATTATTTGCAATATTTCGTCCGCTCTCTTCCCCGCCTGCCTCATTTCTGCTACTTGCTGCGCTACCTCGGGGTTGGTTTCTCCTTCTGTAGCAATTATTTCCTCAATTAGTCTATCAGCCTCACGTAAATTCTCTGGACTTTTATAGTAATCCGTGATTCCCACACTATCGCCGATGCCGCCAAGAATATCTCCTATCTTGCCGAACCTACCAACTTTGTCAGATCCTGTACCAGTAAAAATATCTCCTAGGGAGCCAAGTCCGCCAGATTGGTCAGCTCCGCCACCAGTGAAAAGATCTCCTAGAGATCCAAAACTGCCAGATTCGTCAGCTCCTTTACCTTTAAATAGGCTGCCGATGCCCTCGAAGAAACCACCACCAGTCTCAGCACCCTTCGCTGCTATATCTCCAATATTTTGACCAACACTACCGCCAACAGCGTTGGGTCCGCCGAGCGTCAAAAGTTGCAGCGGACTTGCATTGCCTTTTGCAACGTCATAAACCGTCCACGCTTTAGCAGCAAGCGCGGCAAACGGTTGCCAAGGACCGGGAATAAATTGAGCGATTTTTACCAGCGGTTTAATGACCTGTTTGACCACTTTTTTTAGACTTTTGGCCGTTTTTTTGAGCCAACCGAACTCTTCTAAACCGGTAATCGGATTAAGAGAAGCAATGCCAACACCAACAGTCATTCGTCGAGGGTCAATATCCATTTCGTTGAATTTTGCTTCAATCAAACTTTCAAATTTTTCGTCTTCAAAAGCTTCTGGCGGCAAGATGACTTCACCCGGCCTCAAATGCGCAAGCGCAGTATCTTCTCCGCGACCAGCCTGAGTTAGCTCAACTGCCATTTGGCCTAGCGGAGCATTAGCCCCAACCTCGGCTGCTTCTGCTAAGTGCAGGTACTGATCTCGTTCCGTTGAGTCTTTTGTCTGCGAAGCCTGCATCAGCATTTCTTCTATCGCAGATTCAATAGCACCGTTCGGATCTGTTTCAGCCTGGGCTTCGGCTTGAGCCTCCATGGTCTGAATCATCATCTCTTCTTGACTGACTTCACCGCCATCAGCCTTTCTCAAAGCTTTTATTCCCGAATTAATCACGTCAGTCGCCATGCCGACCTTCATGGCTGTCGGATGAAATTTAGAAGCGTTCACAAAGGCTTCTGGAAGGCTTTTTGATTGAGTAAGCGCACGAACATCGTCATTAAAGCTTCTCTTCAAATCCAAAAGCGTCTTTTTGATAAAAGGAATTTTATCCAAAGAAATAGATGCCAGCCTGTCCATCAAGGAAGCGTCTGCTCCGAGATCTGGTAGATAAGGCTCGATTTTTAACAAATCTTCTTCAGACTTAATTCCAGATTGATCTACTATCATTTTTATCCGGTCTGACGTAGACAAGCTTGCCCCACCTTCTTTTTGATCCATTAGAGCGTTTATGCTAGATGTAAGATCACTTTTGTCAATCGAAGGAACTTTCATCGGGTCGAAACCAACTTCACCGCCATCAGCCATCGCAGGAAGCGGCTGGTCACCCATCAGGTTCTGAATTCGTTGTAGTAGTTCTGGATTCATGGTGTGCTCACAGTAAGGTTGCCTACCGCACTGGTTGTTTGAACCCCGGTAGGATACGTTTGGTGCTGATACAAATCTCTCAACTGATTACCGTCAAACGCTTGATGGATGGAAGTTGTAGAATTAAATATTATCGCACCTGTTGCGAATTGTAACTTAGAAATTTGGTCAGCGTTAAAGTGTGGCGATATCGTAATATCCACAGCGCCAAGGTTAATTTCAAGAATCCGAACCAGGCGATTGTAAGTGTCGCTTGTAACGGACTCGCCAATCGAAGAAGGAAGGCGCGTTTCAAGCAGCCTGCTCATCCACGTCTACCGCTCTGCTGCAAGTCAACTCTGGTCGAACCAAGCCGCCATTTGTAACCTTTCTGATCTACTGTAGCGTTATCATCATCGCTTTCAAAGCGGAAGACTACCTGTCGCGCTCTCGTGCGCAAACTCGTGAACGTGCTGGTAGGCGTGACCTTAGTGGTTGAATCGGTGATTAACGGCTGACCGGGAAAGTTCCTACGCTTCACAACGATATTCATAGCAGGGCTATTGCTAATGCCTACATCCGTCACAAAAGCCATGTCGGGTATCATTTTTTTCATGAACACGTCATATTCGCCTGCAGAGATGTCGATATCTGCAGATTCAATATAAACGCCAGCCATAGGCTCAAGCCCGTCATCATAACCAGTCTCATGATTGTACAACAGACTCTGACCAGAAGATTGAGCTGACGCAATCGGCAAATCTTCAATACCCGTATCAAGCCAGCCGTATCGCCTCATGTTGCCAATTGCCCAAGTCTGCTCAAGATAGTTATAAGTGACGTACCGGCTAATCTCGCCAGTCCCGTCCTCAATTGACGGGTAAAAAAACCAGATCTCGTTATATCGAGAATTGATGCTCATAAAGCATTTAAAAGCTTGGTTCAAGTCGATATCGTTAAAGACGTATTCTTGGACTGTGCAAGGCAGTCGCTGCACAGAACCATTGTAAAAGTTAAAGCCTGTCTTAGAAGCAAAAAACACGCCACTTGGCGAGTTTGCCGCAGCATTTGGCGACAGCAGACCAGCGCCTTCGTTCACTAAGTTAACAGCAAAGGTAAGGGGCGGACCAATGAAAGTCATCGAATAGAGGGACGTGTCAGTCCAGATCAATATTTCTTGCCGAGATTTTAAACCGCCGACAATAAAAGAACCTGAAGACAACCGAACGTCACCCGCGCTGTTCGTTGTAGTTGGCTCAAAATCAAGCTCATCCTCTGCTGACGAAAATACAACAAGCATAGGGTCAATCGCGCCCGTTCTTGCTCCGCTAGAAACAGGATCAGCACCCAAAACCACAAGATGGCGATCTGTCTCGGACGTAATCACCTGCAAACCAACCGTAGGAACTTGCCTAGCGCCTGATCGACCCGCCAAGCTAACAGCTCTAACAAACACGCCTGAGTTTTCAATCCACTCGTAAATACCAGCGCCGCGAGGGTTGATAATCAAGTTTTCGCCAAAGTTATCGTGAGTCCAGAGTCTTAGCTGATTAAGTGACGAAATTGCTGTTACAGAACCCCATCCGCCTGCGCCCCATGTTCCAGCACCCCAGCCGCTACTGCCGACATAAACGTCGAGACCGACATTAATCTGATATGCGCCTACTACGCTAGAACCACCATTGGCTGTGTCTGAACCGTTTGCAGCAATCGTGTTTCCTGCGGCGTCTTTTGCTGTGATCCGATATGTGTTCACCCCGGTAACCAGCAATATCTGGTACTCTTGATTTAGCACCGCAGGAATAATTACTCCGCCCAAGCTCGCCGCGCCGCTAAACGTGACAAAATCATTTGTCACAGCACCGTGAACAGTGTCGGTTATGGTAATCGTTGAGGAACCGTTTGACGCGGCAAAGGTTACATCGCCAGCAGAGGTTGTCACTCGGATAGGGGTTATATCGTTGTATTTGTTACCTTCTTCTACGTAATACTTCCAAGTAGTCCCAAGTCCTAAGAATTTGGTTCCGCTCAAAGAAATCCACGAATGAAGTGCTCGGCAGAGACCTAGAAAGTATTGAGTGCCAAGCTGCGCCCAGCCACCAATCTTCTCAACTCTACCTTTTCTGAATCGTATTAGGTTGCCATCGACCCAGCCGCCTTGAGCGCTGTAGTCGGTAGCCTCCTTATTAATTCCTGGCTGGAAATCTATTTCTTGCAAAGGCATTCGCCTTTACGCCAATCTAATAATAGCGCCGGTCGCCGTTGGGGCCGGAAAAACTACAGTGAAATCACCAGCAGTGCTGGTTTTATTGCCACCGAAGTCAATGGCTGCAACCGCCTTGTCACCCTGCGTGTCGTTATATATCAAGCAAGAACGTGCGGTGATTGTGGCTGTAGAAAATGTCAAATCGCTAAAATCACACACAGCAGTAGTGCCTGTTGCGAAAGGGGTCACGTTTGTCAGCGCTGAACCGCCTGCAGTATAGTTCGTGCCAGACGCCTGCCCAGTCGTAACAAAAACAGTAGTACCCGCCCCAAGCGTTGCGCTAGAGGTATAAAGCGCCAACTTAAATGAGTTAGCGCCGTTGGTAAAATTGTGGGTTCCAGTAAGCAGTTGCTGCTTAAAAGACGTGCATATTGCAGAAGTAGTAGCCATGTCACAGCTCCTTGATAATTTTCGCCATTGCCTCGTGACCTTGCTGGCGCAGTTTGTTTGAAATTGTCACTCGGTCTGATCGGATAGAGTTCTTCATCCCCTGCAATATTACTTGATAAACGTGACTTCTGAAAGCCTCAGCTTGCTGGCGAATATGAGGCGCTGCAGTCTCGCTAATGCCCACGATCTTATTGGTGACCTGCTCCGCCCAAAACTCAGGATCATGACCCTTGTTGTGCGTAGTAGCAACCGTGATGTTGCCAAGCTGAAAGCCAATGTCGTCGCTCATCATCCTTTGTACGGCTCCGGCGATTTTGGTATATCTACAGTTTCCAAATTATGCTTTTCGATCATTTCAGCCATCTTAGACTTAGGAAAGACGTGCCACTCACCATTTTGAGGAATCGTGACTAAAGGATCGTCAAGACGGTGATAGCCATAAAGGCGCTCAGCCGCACCAACATTGCTGTCGAGAAGCGTTGATCTTGGAGACGTGCCAATGCCAATGTTATTTTCCATGCACTTACTAATCCAAAACTCAACGCAAGCGCGGCCAGCTTCTGCAAAATGAATGTTGTGCGCGTAGCTGAAATCTAAACCAAATAAATCAATGTGAGCCACTCGGTTCCAGTAGGCAAAGGCTAAAGCGTAGGCGACTGTCGTATTGAAGTAAGCGCATTTAGCATCACCCATAACTTCAGCTAAAGGGTACTCAACCAAGGCGGGAACTCGATCATCGAGTTCACAAGTGTAAATTGGTTTATCAAAAGTCGGCAGCAATCGACGCATAACGTCTGTTTGATTACCCGCATCTTGGGTGTCTAAATACCTGCTTGCAGGGTCCATCATGAAAACTCGATCACAAGCAAAAACAGATAAGGCGCTGTTAATAACCCAGATCTCATCCCACTGCTTGCTGTTTTCCATCCCAATAACAAAGTCAATCTGGCTTGCGCCTAGACCAATCAATGCTACTCTTTTTCCTCGAAGACTCTCAATCCTCTCCATCAACTCACCCCTGTCCGCAATAGATCGTAACGATATTCATCTCGCGTATCACGACCCTCGGACAGGTTTTTCATTCTTCCGATTGCAGCCATGAAACGCTGTTCCATATTGGCAATCACATCAGGAGCTTCTTTCAAGAAGATTGCAGCTTCGGCCAACGTACCGTATAGCAAAGCATCTGGATATTCAGTGCTTAACAACGTGGTTCCGCTATCTGCGCCAGAAGTAAGTGAAGCAGGCTCATGCAAATAATGCAGCTCTACGCTGTAATTTGCATCAGGGACTGGCGACAACTCAAATGCTGCATCGTCAAAGTTACTGTAATACTTCGGGCGACCTCTGCTGGAGACTGAGGGGTCATACTCCTTCAAGAACGAAGGATGCTTCAATAGCAAATAGTAGTACGTCCCGTTGTCAATGACGGCCAGCGAAAACGGCGAGTAAAAATCAGATGGCGTTGCCAAGAACCGATTGTTATGCGAAGTCGTCGCTGTGACATTCTTACGCTGCTCAGATAACTGAACAAGCTTAAAGATGCGAGTCTCTGCCTCCTGGATAAACGTGTCTAGGTTATCGTTGAAAGTTGTTTCATCAACCTGCAAATAGTCCTGAATGGCGTTCTTCAAAGTCGCTAAAGTAAAACTCATGATGTGGTTACCTCCACAGTTCCAACATTACAGGATATTGCAAATGTTTGCAATTGTGTGCCCAGTATACCATCACCGGAATTGGTGTAGACCGTAAAGAAATTGTTATCATTCGCCTGGTCAGGTCTTGGGTCTTTCAAAGCCTGCGGATCAATAGGTGTTGGCTTAGGCATTAACTGAGGCTCTTTTGGGGACCACTGATCTGGTCCGACCAAGTAACCATCCCAAGTCTTTTTCATGTCGCGCAAGCGGTATCTGAAACCCGAAATGTCACAGATGCCCCAAGCGTTTTTGTTCGATGCAAAGGCCACGGCTAAGCGATGTTATAGCTGCGTAAATCAGGGGCGATTCTAAAGCTCGCTCGCTCCTCATCTTGGCTCATTGCTCGCGTAAATTCCTCTTCATAGAGCTGCTTGAGCATTTGAACCTTTTCTGGAGCCTTTTTTAGCGCCAGGTAATACGATAAACCAGCCGTCAGGCACGGGTAAAATCGGAAAGGCATCTGCAAAGAATTAGCACCACCACCAGCATCATCCATGCGAGTCAGGACGTTAACATACAGTGTGTAGGTGTTGTTTTTGTCAGGCTGCGGCCAAACTGTCACGGTTGGAGACAACTGCTTGTCAACGAAGAATTGGTTAGGCTTGCCTGTCGTTGTTTTAGTCGCCAAGTGCGAGTATTCCGCACGGCTCATTCGGCTCAGCGGAATGTCAGTATTAGTGCCCTGAAATTCTTCTCGGACAAAAACGTCAAGCACGTCAATTGCCGCTGTTGAATCTGTCGGATCAAGATTGTAAGTGATCGTACCAGTCAGCATCGGGATTGCGTTTTGCTTAATTGTCCACTGATTTAAACCACGGTTAGCCCACTCTGCCAGCATTAGGTTGAGTGAGCGTGTAGCAGTTCGCAAGTCGTAACCAGTACGCAATTCGATTCCGCATCTCTCAAACGCTTCTTCAATATACTCGGCTACATCAGGCTCAAAACTCTTAGTCCCGCTAAAAGCCATTTAATTTCTCCTTCATCGACCTGTTCTGCCGCCGGTAGTTTTGGGTCGAGGCGGCTCATCCCTAGACTTATCACTCATTGCATCGCTCTTAATTCCAAGCGCATCAATAATGCTTTCGCCCATTCCTTGAAACCGTCTCGGCCCCATTCGCTCAGCGTCAGGATTTGGCCCCATCTCAGGCGGCGCTAACCTACCTCCGCCGGGCATTTTAATTTCTCTGCCACCGCTCATACCAACTGGTTTAGCAGCTCCGCCCATTTGCTTTTTAGTGACTCTGCCGTATAGACCAGAGTTGCCGTTATTCCTCTTCATCGTCTGAGTCCTCTTCGTTCGTTTCGGCGTACAAGTTGTCGAAAACCTGATTCACATCCAGAGTGTAGTCTAAATCAGATTTACTATAATGAATATGCTGACTAGGCTTGAAATCTGGCGCACCATCTCCTGTTTCAAACCAAGCAGGGTGCGTTACCCGTACACGATTATTAGGCAATGCGACAATATTCCCGGTCCACTTACCTGCGTCAAGAAGCTCTAAAACATGCGACTGTTTATGTTGGGCTGGGTCATCAGCAATTTCATTTTCTGAATAATCCACAGTGAAATAGTATTTTGCAGGATAAAATTCGCCATCAATCTTAGCAAGCCAAGGAGAAGGAGTGCAGCGATCAAGAACGTAAACAGCGTGGCAATGAGAGCTGCAATCCCAAGGTTGAGCAGCCCAGACAGGCATTGGTTCAGGCCATTCATCAAGCGGTGTGTCAGCGACAAGCCCACTGATCGGCATTCTCGCCCACATCGCTCCGCCGTGCGTGTTTTGCTCGCCGTCATCGTCATACGTCTCAGCTCCAGTAAAAATCATTTGAAATGATAAGCACCGGGTTGGCATCGTCGTTACAGCAATCGCCATCGCGTGAATAAACTCGCCATGATACTTCTCATGGTTATGCGTATACTCTTTTCGAACCCAGCATTTAAAATTCGGTATATTGCTCTGAAGATAAGCCACTATCTTCGACCAAACAATCCGCTCTTGCTTGATGAAGGCTTTCTCATTCCGCCCTTAGCTCCGCCTTTAGTCTTCATTGCAGCTCCGCCTTTTGCGTAACCTTTAGTCTTCATTGCAGCTCCGCCTTTTGCGTAACCTTTAGTCTTCATTGGAGCGCCGCCTTTTTTGTAACCTTTTGCTTTCATCATCATCGTCTCCCAAACAAGCCGGAATTACCCGGTCTCTTATTGATTGCTCCGCCTTTTGCAGCGAATGTTTTAACCATTGTAGGCTTACCGCCCACACCTTGCCGCTTAGATCTTTTCCTGCTGACAGCGCTGGCTTTCTCGCCTGCAGTCATACTGGGGGCAGGCGACCTCATCCAAAACCGCCTTCACCACCTATACCGGAATAGTCAAATTGGTATGGAGGGAGAACAGGCCCACTCCAAATTGGAGGGAGAACAGGCCCACCGGCTCCGGGGGATGGAGTTTGGGCGTTAATTTCATCCATAATTGATTTTCTTAGAGCGTCAACGTCAATGTTTTGCTGGGCAGGAATGCTCCCTCTTAACTCCGCGATCTGAGCCTCAATAGGGCTTATCGCGCCAGTAATTGCTGCTTGGCGTTGAGCTTCAATCGGGTTCATTGCAGCAGTAATAGCTGCTTGGCGTTGAGCCTCAATCGGGTTCATTGCAGCAGTAATAGCTGCTTGGCGTTGAGCCTCAATCGGGTTTATTGCGGCGGTAATAGCTGCTTGGCGTTGAGCTTCAATTGGGTTCATTGCCGCAGTAATAGCTTCAGCACGCTGGCTGGCGATGTCATCAGGGTTAAGCATTTGATTCTGCAGCTCAGAGAACCGCGCATCGAAATCTCCTGCAGTGCCGGTCAATGATGCTTGAAGCGCCGCAAGTTCGTCCTTGCTCGCAGTGCCATCTAAAGCACCAGCAATAGTGCCTTCGAGTTCGCTACGCATGCTTGTCATGTCGGATTGAAGCTGGTTTAAACTTTCTGTTGACGCAAGACCGCCGATCTTTCCCTCAACATCGACTTTTAAAGCGTCAATCGCCGTGTTGATTTGATCCTGCGATAAGGTACCATTTTGCAGAGCTTGCGCGATAGAAGCGTTAACCTGATCTTTGGTTAAAGCACCGTCACGAAGAGCTTCCATCTGCAAAAATAAATCTTTTCTTTCCTCGCTCGCTGTGCCTTTAAGAGACTCGGCTTCACGGCGCAAGGCTTCGATTTGAGCCTCCAAATCTTCAATCGGAAGACCAGCAATATTATCTTTGAGAGCCTCTACGCTGGCTTCGATATTGCCGACCAAGGTTTCTCTCTCGCCGCGCAAAGCCTGTATCTGAGCTGAACTTTCTGTCCGAATGTCGCTTTCAATAGAAACAAGATCGCCTCTAACCGCGTCAATTTCTTGCTGCACAGCCTCTGCTGCGCTTTTTTGAGAACCGGTAAGTGCAGCATCCCGAGCGTCAAGCTCTTTGTTAATTTGAGCCGCAGTATCGTTTAAGGAAGCGCCAAGCTCTCCAATTCTTGTGTTTATGTCTCCGATTAGAGAGCCTTGCTTGTCCTCCAAGCTGCCGACAGCAGTTGCTTGAGCTGCTTTTACGCGCTCTTCTTGAGCCGCCAAGTCAGCAGCAGTCTGATCCATGTTCGCTTGAACCAAGTCGGATATGCGCTGCTGCTCTGTCGAGATGGTAGATCTTTCGTCAATGCCTTGCTGGCGTAAAGCTGCTGCATCGGTATCAACACCAGCTTGAAGTTCTTTGATTCGATCTTCGAGGGTTGCAGTCATATCTGACCGTTGAGATGACGCAGCATCAGAGGAGGTCGATATCTCTTCTCTTAAAAGTTTTTGAAGGTTATCGATTTCCGTCTGGCGAGCAGCAGAAGAGGCATCGCCTGCAATCTTTTGCTCTTCCATAATCTTGCCGTACTGGTCGGCAAGAAGCTCGTCTGTGGTAGGGCCTTCAATCTTGCGCATTTCTGGAGTAGCAGGAGCCTCTCTTGGGCCACGGTCATAGACCGGTTGCTGCATCAAGTAATCACTCAGCGATCCGTAAGGGGAGGCCGAGCTTCCGTATTCATCTTGAGCGCGGCTTAAATCAGTTGGTTCTGCCATTTATATCACCATGCCTTGCAAGACCAGTATCGAGCCGTGAGTTTGTCCTTCGCCGTTGAGCACTTATGGCGAGCACGAAAACTGGCTCTTCGCTCTGGTATGTTTTTCTTAATTGTCATGTTTGGATCGCCGAAACGAACCAGCTTAACTTGATCGCCTTGGCGAGCAAGAACCGCGAACTTCTTATTGCCGCCAGAAGTCCTTTTAGGTTTATTAAAGCCGGAAAAAGACTCGCCGCGATATGATACGCGGCCAGCCTCCGTTCTCTTAGCGTCCTTGGTTGTAGCCATTAGCCGTAGGTCTTCAAGACTTCAACAATAACGGTGTAGGTGTCTCCGCTGCTTGCGCCAATTGTTGTAAACTGCACGTCACCCGTCTTTCCGTCACCCGCATTATTGGGTATGCCTGAGAACTCGGAGTAGTCGTGATATCCGTTTGAATCGGGGCTAAGACCGATGATCAGCGTGTCGGCGGTTGCGTCATTTAAAAGCGACACCCCCATCCCTACACACTGCCACCAGATTTTGCCAACGGTGACTTCGGTGCAAGCCTTTCCCGCGCTGTTCGCAGCCATATCGCTAACGTCAATCTTGGTGACAGCCGCCTCACCAGAACCATCGCTGATATTGGTGAATTTAAGAATGGCTTTTCGCTCGCCGTCTTGAATTGTTTGGCTTGTTACTGCATCAGCCATTGTTATTCTCCTAAATTAATTGATTAAGCATCAGCAAAAGGAGTAATAATTGTTCCTGTACCTAGCAATAAAGTGTCATGAACTAAGTACAGTGCAGCGTCAATAGCAGTAATTTTAATAACACTGCCGACGAGTCCACCCTTAGTTGAGCCATTTAAGGTCATGACATCGTTAGCGACTGCAGGAATAAACGCTTTTTTAGCGCCATCATTTACAGCGACCATTGCCGCGCCAATAAACTTGTCAGTGCCGTCTGTTAGAATATCGAGATCGGTTGCTGCGGTTTCTACATAAAAGTAGAAGGAAGCGCCAATGTTATTATCCTGACTGGGAGCGGTCGGATCAGATGGAGCCGTTGCTACGATTGTTGGTAAAGTGAATTTACCATCCGCATCGTTTAACAAGATAATCTTGCCTGCGTGTGTTGCAACAGTCAAAGTTGTGTCAGCAGACAAGCTAACGCTGCTACCAACTCCTGCAGTAATAAAACCAGCTAAGGATTTAACGGGTCCAGAAAAAGTAGTTTGTGCCATGGTATTAACCTCTTTACGAAAGGATTCGCCCCAGAGTCTTCGTAAACGTCTGCTGAGCCAGTCGCTGGGGCTTTTTTCTCAGTTGTTTGTCATTCTAGGGCAATCTTGTGACAAAAAAAAGGGCCTTTCGGCCCCTTTCTTTTTAGGCTCCTTGTGAGCCGTAAATGCCTCGCCAATCGGACCATCCGAAACTATAACGCTCACGCGCTTTGTATCTGATGTTTCCGGTTGAAAAGTCAGGTTCCATAGAAGTTTCCATCGCGGAGCGTTGGAACATCTTGAGACCTTCGCCTTGGTCTGTGACTGAAGTCAACAGGAAGAAGGCATCTGGGTCGTTCAGATAATGGTTAACAGTGTAACCACCTGGCAGAACTCCAGTGCTCTTAATCGCGTTGAGATCGTTGTCAGCAGTGCCAGATCGCTTGTCCGAATTCAAGATTCGGTCAGCAACGAATACCAACTGAGGAGGTACGACTAATTTAGTCGCCTGAACCGAAATGGTCAGTCCTCTGTCGTCGGTGTAAGTGCTAATATCGATCAAAGCGTCTTCCAACGAAGTTTCATTCAAATCAGCCATAGTCGCTGCTCGGTTAGCGGCAGTACCGCCGCCAGACAGAGGGTGAGCTGTGTTGATTAAAGAAACGCCATCGCCGCCAGTGTAGGTTCCGCTGAACGCATTGTTCAGCACATCAGCGCCTTTGACTTCCTTGGTGTTACCCATAGAACGCGCAAGTGCTTTGACATACCGCTTGCCTAAACTGTCATACAGATTATCTTCAACAGCTTCCTCTGTAAGTGCAAATGCCAGCGCAATTGTCTGATGATTGTAACGTGCCGAGTACGACTCGCCAGCGTTATCAAAGACAACGCCTTGACCTTCAGTTTTAGTTGGGGCTGAACCGAAGCCGGTAATGAGGACTTCTTCCTCGAATGCACGCTGAGAATCTTCAATTGCGAAGACTTCCTCGTACTCTCGGTCGTAAGAGTCGTAGCTCATACCGAACAATGCGTTCAAGCCGGGTTCTAGCTCTTTTGCTAGTTGTGCTCTTGAAATAGCCATTTTTTACTCTCCTTTATGCTAACCCAGCGCCTTTAATGCCGAATACATGGTTTTCGATTACGACAAGCACGTTGGTATGTGCTGACGCTACATCTGAATTTGTAGGATCTTCAGAAATATCAATCGCTTTGACTGGAAGTGTCAGTGCTGTTCCACCGTCAGTCACCTGCAGTTCCGCACCTGAAACACCCGATAGGGTAGAACCTGCCGTTGTGTAAACGATATCGAAGTTACCAAACAAATCAGCAATCGGAAACGCTATAGCGGCTTGAATTTCAAAGACCACCATCGGGTCATCAATAACAAAAGCTATGAGGTCCGCAGCATCAGTGTTTGCAGGATAGTAATTGCTGTACGTTTGCTCACCAGAGGTGGGGTCAGTGTACTGACAACCATTAAATACACCGACAACGGGCACTACGCCCCCATCAGCGTGAAGGGCAATGTGCCCACCGGTTACTTGAGTAACCATATCGCCTTGAAAAATGCTGGTATTATAATCAGCAGCAATGCGGTAACGACTTTGACCACCCGAATAAGGTGCTCCGCCGATCATCCGAACAGGTTTCATTCCAAAAGCGGCATCTTTATTAGCCATTTTTATCTCCTTGAGACTTTAGCGTCTACCAAATGTTACTTGAGAGTCTCGTTGTGGATCATACTTGACGTAACGCTGGTCGCCTCGGGTCTCATTAAACATTGTGTTATCCAATGCGTCAGTGGCCGCTTGATTTTTCGCATTATAATATGCGTTGCGCTCTTCAATCGTTTCGTCGGGTATTTTCGCCAACAATAATCCTTCGTTGTATATGACTCCAGCGTGCTTTCCGGCGTCCATCGAGGGAAGTTCCCACTCTGGAGGAAGATCAGATGCTTTTACAAGCTCCCAACCTTCCCGTATCCGTCTGCTTACGTTCGCCCGATCCTCTTGCCCTAGCATTGATTCCCTGATCCACCGATAGGTGTAACCGGGAGGTGCCGGGGGAGTTTCGAGCTTGCGAACTGGTCGCCACGGTCTTCGTCGAGCCTGTTTATCGTGTGTCTCGGAATCACGCGAAACGCGGGTCTTATTAGTCGAATCTGTCATTATTTTGTCTCCCTTTGAGCTACCTTTTGCTTTTCTGACGCCACACGCTTTAACCAAGCTTCCTCGCTCATATTGTGCGGCTTCAAACCACGGAGACGCTGAAGTTCAGATTGAGTGAACTTAACACCACGCTTGCTGCCTTGTGTTTTTTGCCGACCAGCAGAACTGGCGGAAGCGACTCTTTGCACAGCGGGTCTACCTTCCTTTTTTTCGGCTATCGAATCACCCTGTAAAGTCGGGTAAATTCGAAAAACTCTTGTATCCAACTCATTGTAGTACTCTTCGGAGTCTGGTTCAAACCCCTCGTTAATCAAATTAAAATGAGTGAAATAAGCAAACTGAGTCGCTTGAAGATTTTCTTCGTTTTCAGAATCGCCATACCATTGATTTTGATCATGCCAGCCTAAAGCTTCGCTCGTAGGTCTAACCTCTTCTTGCACCTGCTGGGACTGAGGCTGAGGCTGGTGTGTTTGGTAGTTTTCTTGCGGCGCTATTTGTTGTTGGTCAACGTATTCAGACTGCCTCGATTGCGCAACCTTGAGCTTTTCTTTCTGAATCGCAATATCATTCTTTAGCGTGTCAGCCTTGGAAATCAAATCAGCGTTACCAGAGCGAATAGCTTTTCGATAGATATCATCTATCTGGCTTTCCTTTGAAGACAAAGCTTCTTGCTCTTTCTGAAGAACAGTCGTCTGCTGGGCAACTGAATGCTTTTTATAAGCATCAATCTCTTGGTCTTTTTGCAAAGCAACAGACTCAAGATACTGAGCACGCTCCTCGGCCTGCTTGGTCTTTTGATTTAGCTTATTAATCCGCTTGCTAACCGATTTGGTATAGCGCTCAAGCTCATCATCGTTAGTTACAGACCCCTCTACTTCTGGCGGATCTTCAACAATCTGAACTTCAATCTCATCTTCTACCGCGCTTGAATTTTCTACAGTCATCGCCAGCTACTCACTATGTCATCAGGGTTTAGGATGGTTCCAATGACTTCATCGTCATTGATTATGCGCACCTCGTCTCCTTCGTCAAGCTTGAAACGAGCACCAGCATATCGGCCGATTAACACCCAACTGCCTTCTTCGCACCACGGTGTTTCGCCGTACTTCTCTTTGTCTGAGTAGCATAACAGACCTTTTTTCACGACATAAGCAACAACAGTTGCAAGTGATTCTCGGTCTACGGTTTCTTTTGTCAGGTGAATTCCACCCTTGCTCGTTCGTTTCCCTATGTAAGGGATAACCAGCATCCGCCACCCCGAAGGTGTAGGCATTCTTTCCATTAAGCTTTTACTCAGCAAAGATGGGTCTAAAACCAGATCATCTTTTTGAATAAAGGCCGATTCAATCGACGGTTTTGTCACTAGCGCTCTCCTTTTGCGTAAAAATCTTGGATATGTTGCTCCACCAAGTTTAACGCAGTTAGCTCGCCTTGCAAACTTTTATAATGTTCCATATCTTTAAGCAAACCTTCGCACAATGTTTCAATGATCAAGCTTCTTCGATCACCTACCATTCGCTTCAAAGATGAGGCTAGGTCAACATCGTCTCTCATACGCGCTCGTAATAATCAAGTCCCTTAGTTGCAGCGCCAGTGCCTCTGGTCCGCATCTTCTTGACCTTAACTTTTAACTGGCCCTTGGAAACGGAACCACCGGCCTTCATGCCTTTTGATGTTTTCATCGCAATAGCAACGGCTTGATCTTTTGGCTTACCTTCTTTTCTGAGCATGCTAATATTCCTGCTAATAGTTTTTTGACCGCTACCCTTCTTCAGAGGCATCGATTGTCTCCTTTTCTGCTGGCTTCTTCCTAAGGAAAATTTTCGGCTTAGGCGCAATTGTTTTTGACGCAACGGGTTTAGGGGCTTCAATCGCCACAGAAACCGGTTCTGCGTCTCCTCGCTTAATTCTCTCCAACTTAGCCGCAAGCCTTGCTTCATCTGCCGCTTGTTGAAGATTTTTCTTCTCAACAAGCATCTCAACTTCTGCTCGCTCAGCTTCACGCATCAAAGCTTTGTTTTTTCTAAGCTCTACTTGCTGTTCGAGAATATAACTGGTTGTCATCGTGTACCTCCAAATTTAGCTTGTAATTCAAGCATTTTCAACTCGGCCTGCTGCTCAAGTCTTTGAGATGCCATGTCGAGCTTGTCGTCAGCCACTTCTTTTTGAACACCGATACGCTGTTTGGCTATCTGAGATTCAAGCAACTTTTCTTCGCCACGCTGGGACTGTTTATCTTCAAACTGACCTTGATCAGCAGTCAATTCTTGCTCTCTTAGATCCAGCTCTTTTTGTCGAATCTTAACGAGCGGGTCTTCTTCATCGCCCTGCCCAATTGACAACAAAAAGTCTTGCGCCAACTTAGCCATAATTGGAGACGAAAAGCTCTCAGTAATCATTTGAATCTGACTAACCACTTGAGGTTGTTGCTCCGGGGCTACTTGCGACATTTGCTGCTCAAGCTGCTGAACCTGCTGCTGTATCTGGGGTGGCATCTCTTTCTTTGCCATCTGGGTAGACATGAATTGAAGGTGTTGCATACTGTGCCCAATAATCAAGGCCTGCAACTGTGGGTTGGTTTTCACCACCTCAGTCAGGAACAAAGACCTGTGAGTGTCAACGTGAGCCTGATGATTTTGTTGCTCAAAAGCTTGCTGAGGCTGCGTCATCATAAAGCCGCCGTTTTCGATGCCTGCATCAATTGGAGCAGGTGGTGGTGGCGGTGGTGGTGGTGGCTGCAGAAGGCTGTCAACATTGTCAATTCCCAGCGCAGAATACATCCTGCGATAAGCCTCATAAACCCCCTTTGGCCCATGAATCTCAGGGTTTGACTGGACAAGCTGCATAAGTTCTTGAGCCATCGTGATTCTTTGAGACTGGCTAAAGATGTTGGGATCTGACACAGGAATAACATCAACACGCCCGTCAAAGTCAGTCTGCTTGACCTCTTGAGCGCCGCCAAGAGCCTGATAAGGGTACATTGGCGGCAGGTATTCAGAAAATACTTTAGCTAGAAGTTGAAACTCAATACGTTGAGCGTAGTGCAGGCGCTTGTGAATTGCGCTCATCACCTTGGTGCCGCGCTCCAATAAAGCGACCGTGGTACCGACTGGCATCGCTTGGTTTACATCGCCCACATTCGTGTCAGCAATAGACGCAAACCGCTTACCTGAGTCAATCAACATGCCCAAAAGCTGCATCAAGACGTTTGAAGGCTCTTTCACGGGCAAAGGAATCAAGTTTTCTTTTAAAGAACCGCCGGTCGTATCGATATCTCTGAATTCTCCGGGCTGAAGAGGTTCGTCTTCATCTCGAATCCGCATTCCTCTGGCCTTGAATCCTGAAGGCAAGTTAGCAATCGTACCAGCGTCAATCAACTGCCGAAGAATAGACGTTGAAGCCTTTGCAAGACCGCCAATCATGTGAGACAAGCCTAGGCCGTAGAATCCTAGGCCAGGTAGGAACTTGTACTGAACGAAGTAGTTTATTTTTTGTTTAGTAATGTCTTGCTCTACATAATTTCTTCTGACCGCCAAAACCTGCTGAGATTGCTCGTCAATTGTCACGATGTAAGGAAGTTTTAAACCCGTTTCGTTGCCCTCCGCGTCAAAGTCTTCGTAACCAGGAAGGTCGAGTATGGTATGAACTTCGTAGACAATCCTATCTCGGTTCTCAGAATAGCTGGGGGACTGACCCTCAATCTCGTCAATCTCTTCTTCGATGTCGCTACGGTTAACTGTGTAAGCATCGCCTTTTAGCTCAATATCTGCGTAAAAACCGCTTAGCTGCTGCTTGCGAATTTCGTTTTTGCTCATCCTAATGACGTGCGTAACCCGCTCAGCAGAAAGAATGTCAGAAGCCTCGTAAGGAACGATCAAGTCTTCTGGGGCGACGAACTTTGAAACCGCTCGGCTCATAGATTGGTCGTAGTAAACCTTCTTGAACGCGCTACCCGCGATGGGAAGATAAAACAAAAGCATGTCCAGCTCTGGGTCATATTCCTGCATCACGTTCATGATGTAGAAATTCATGAAATTGGCAACCCTTTGAGATTGCATTTCAATTTCGGGCGTGCGAGCGCCAACAATCTCAGTCTTAACCGGTCCTTGCGCTGGCAAAAGCTCTTTATAAGCCTGCGCTTGGAACTGAGTAACGCTTTCTGCAAGAATTGGATGAATTACGCCAGAAGACCCTTGAAACGGTTGAGATCTTGCTTCGTCAAACTTCATACCGAGGTACTTCAACCCTTCAACATAGGTCTTCTCCCACTCAGAACGACTTTCTTTGTCCGAATCAATAGACTCCAAGACATCGTTTGCAAGCTTTCCAAGGTCTGATTTGTCGAGAAAATCGACCAAGTTTGAATCAAACGGGGTTTGAATCGGCTCTGGAGCGGCGCTAATCTCTTCGTCAATCAGTATTTCTTCTTCGTCCACCAATATTTGGGCAGCACCCCTGATCATATCTTCGCGACTAGGATCTGGCGTTACCGTCATCTCTCGCGACATAGGAATGACATCTGGATCGTTTTCAGTGCCAAGTATTTTATCAATAGCCATTAGTAGTATACCTGTCTGTTTCGAGGCAAGAATTTTGCCTCGTCCTGATAGTCATTTTCAAGAGCAATAAAACCGCCCTGCCTAAATCTCATAAGCGCCATTGTAGCACTGTCGCAAAAATCATCGTGGTCGCCATATGGAAAACTTGCCATTTCCTCAATAACTTCTTCGGCAAAGTTGTCGTCTGGTGCCCAAACCATAGAGGATTCAAACAATGGCGCGACACTGTTCATTCTCGCAATCTTATCCTGCCCTCGACTCGGTGTATAGGCTGTGACGGGTATGCCCATCCGCCTTAATTCTTGCGTCAACGGCGTACCAGAAGCCTTTGCCTCAACTAGAACACAATCTGGCTCCCAGTATTTGTACTCGTCCATAGCAATCTTTTTAAGCTCTGGGAAATCGACACGAAACCGCTTAGCATCAAGCAGGATTATGCAGTCAGGCCCGTCAATCTCTGGTGTAAATACCCCCCAAGTCGTGATGGCGGAATAGTCGGCAGTTTCTTTTTTGCTAAAGGCGGTGTCATATGACTGAATGACATAAGAATAGGCTGGTATATAGTCTTTTTCCCAAACTTCCCACCATTCTCGCTTAACGATTGATCCTGATGCAGCGGTTGGATTCTGCATCCACTGGCTGTTCCACTTTGCAATAGGGAGAGAAGCTTTTACGCTTAGAAGCTCCTCCTTCTTCCAGTATTCTGGCCAGAGAGGTTCTTCTGTTTCTGGCATGATCGCTGGAAATTCTATTATTTCCCACTGATCGGCGTGTTCTTGGTTTTGGTGCTTAATCACTTTTCCAACCAAGTCCTTAGTGCTCCATCGTGTCATGACGATCACGATGATACCTCCTGGCTGCAAACGCTGACGGGGACCAGACGTATACCATTCGTAAACCGAGTCCATCGCGGTTGAAGAAAGCGCGTCTTGCTCCGATATTGGATCATCAATGATCAGCAAATCAGCACCACGACCGGTTATCGCACCACCTACGCCTGAGTAAAAAGATTCACCACCCTCATTCGTAGTCCATCGGCCTGCTGACTTGTTATCTGATTGAAGCTTTAGCTTAGGAAAAACTTCTTGAAAGTCTTCAGAGTCAATGATGTTTCGCACTCGACGGCCAAATCGGACGGCAAGCTCGGCGGTGTGAGTCGTTTGAATAATTTTTAAATCGCCGCGAAGCCCCATCATCCAAGCTGGAAAGTAGGTGCTGGCAAATTCAGATTTGGTATGGCGAGGCGGCAAGCACACAATCAATCGCTTCAATTTACCTTGAGCAATTCGGTTGAACTTTTCGCCAATTATCTTGTGGTGCCGACCCTCGACAAACTCTGGCCACATGTGCTTCACAAAATTTATGAAATCACCCTGGCAGTCGTCTTGTTTTTCGAGTTGGCCGTATTTATTAAGCAGAGAAAGAGCTTCTGCTTTTTCCGCATCAGATAAAATATCGAAATCTTTTAGCGCAAGCTCAGACATGACTCCAATCTTTGTTCTTGAATAACAGCGCCTCAGCCTCTCTTCTGCGGACTAGACCGCTGACAACTTTGCCAGCAGCCTTATTCCATCGGCGCATTTCAGATGGTACTTCGTCAAAACTACTGTCGTTTAAACGCTTCAACATGGTTGACGACCTAAGATTACTTGGACCCAAGTTGTAAGTCCACGCAACCAAAGCGTCGAATTCATTTTGTTCCAAAGGGACGCCTATTGCTTTTTCAACGTATCCTTCAAACTCTTCCAAATCTTGCGCAAGCATTCGATCAGCATCTGCTTGGCTGCAAGTATCGCCTTCTTTAACCTTGTTAGTATGCCCATACCCAATCGTCCACACGTCTGCAGAGCACTGGTAAGCATCAAGCTCACAGCCCTCAAATTTTTTAATTAAGGATATACCTTCTTCGCTAGTTTTCATTAGTCATGCTTATGAGAGGCACCGTAGTAAAAAGATATAATACTGCTGACAATCCCGCCAAGATAGCCGAGAACAAGGTTAACAATACCGTCATCGTTAGCTGTGGGGTCTTGTAACGTGACCAGAGCAATATAGCCGCCGAAAAAGAATACGAGCGCGACTGCAATAAACTTTGGAGTCCAATCGCCCTTAAACGTCGAGCGAGCGTGTTGGATATCTTCTGTTTCGAGTTTGAAAACATCCACATTCAGCTCCTTCATCCTGGTCTTAAAGCCTAATTCCGCATTTTTAATTTCAGCAAGCTGCTCTGGTGACGCAGCCTGAACCGCCTTTTCAATACTATTTTCATCAGGCTTGCACCCCAAAACCGAGGCTATCGTTTGAGCCGCTGCGCCGCCTAAAGGTCCGCCGAGCGCTTGGCCAATAGTAGGTGCCAGCGTACCGATTAAACCTTTGATTGCGTTAAACTTCATTTGGTCAAAACCAATCCAACAATCGCAATTAAAGAAGCAATCATTACGGGGTAAATCCCCCAGATCATCTTCTCCAACTTGTCAAATCGTTGAGACCCTGAGTCTAGCCGCTCTTTGATTGAATCGTATCTCAATGCGCATTCCGCCTCATGAATATCAATCTTCTTTAGAGCTTTGTTCGCGTCAGTCTGAGCCATTATTCTTCAGCCGCTTCCTGTTCCGCTTCTTCAACCGCTTCCTGTTCCGCTTCTTCAACCGCTTGGATCGAGTCGCGCAGGGCGTTCTCGCGAAAGCCTAACGCAACCTGTAAATTAACACTTTGCTGCTGAGCTGCCGCAATCTGATTCCGCAAATCACCAAGCTGTTTGCGCAAGTTAACCACCTCGATGTAGTGAACCTTCGTGTCGTTTCCGAGTTCATTTACGTCATACTCTTGATCGCCAATGCTTAACATTACCGGTTGCTGCTCTTGTTGCTCACTCATACCTTTTCCTAGTTTAACGGATTTGAAAGATAGTCCATTCCAGACCAAAGGTCATCAATCTCAGTATCTATCTTTTTTAGTTTATCCTCAATGCGATTACGGTCAAATTGACCATCTTTGAGAGCATTTGTTGCGACCTCTGCCGCAGCAACTACGCCCCGCATGCTCTGAATGTCGTTTTCCAGCTTAGTTACTTTGTCGCCAATTAATAGTAGCTTACTCTGTTGCTCTGCAATAGTTTGCAGACTTACGCCCAAAGTTGCAAGCTTACCTTGCAGTTGACTGACATCATTTACCTCTAACTCTTGCTTGATTAACTCAATCTCGCTTTTTAGATCTTGCTCTGCAGTCAACAGTTTTTCCTCTAGCGGACCCAGTTCTGGAATATCAAGGACTTCTAGCGCCTCAAGCCTGCTATACAAGCTGCTGGCTGTCCACACACCGCCGCCGATTGTAGTCGAAAGAGATAGCAAGATGGCGATATACACGCCCTTAAAGCTGACCCCGCCTATTGTTAATTCTGCATCCTCAAGGCTCACGGGTCACAATCTTCTCGGAACATGAAGCACTGATATCCAAGAGCTGTTGGCCCCGTCAAATACAGTTCGCTCTGCGCCCCAGCGGCAAGTATATCGGCTTCACTGAGATAAAAGTTCATGCCGAAGCTGCCTTGGCGATTATCAATGTAAACAGCGCTCAAGTTGTTAGTTCCAGCGTAAGCTAAGCTTACCCACGCTTGGTCTTGGCTAAAGGTTAACGTGCCGAGGTCCGCGTTAGAGTTGTTATCCTCCGCCCCCTGCTGCAAAAATTCTACAGCCTCTGCGTTAGCAGCTACGCCAAGGTAGGCTGATGCGTTATTGCCGTGCTCTTCGATGTCATCAAGCGATTGGTTATAAGTGTCCACCTCGTCAGAAGTGATCGTTAGTGCTGACCCGTTCGCAACAACGTACTCTTGTATTGCCGCCTTATCATCAGGGGTCTCAGCCTTTGCTGCAATTTCTGCGACCTGGACCACAGAAATCATTTCGACTACAACCTGCGTGAACTCTGAAATCGCGTTATCCATTAGCTCTAATTCGTTAGCCGCCTGAGTTTCAAGTAGCGCCTGCACATCCCCATACGCTTGGTAGGTGCTCATGTTGCCAAGCGCAGCATTATAAGCGTTAAGCTGTTCAGTGCTGATGTGTGCGGCTCCAGCTAATTGACCATTCGACAGAGCACCACCGACATTCGCATAACCGTATCCAGCGCCAGCAAGCTTAATTCCCCGGTCGATTTGACTGACAATCTCAGAGCTGGCATTAATTAGATTGTCTAGCTCATTTGATTGAGCTTCGGTAGCGAGCAGAAACAGACTCGCCGCTGTCAACATTTTGACCTTCATCAACGTCACCATTCGCCAATAATTTGTTATACCAAGCCTGATGCTTGTTGTACCGAGGAGTCACGACCCATTCATCCTTGTCGTGATCCCACCTACGTAACATCTTAACCCTACCGTAATCAGGAATATATGTCTCAGGCTGACGTTTCATTAACAAAAAAGCGCGTTTACCGACGATTAACTTACTTGCATTTAGCATAGGGCATGGGGTACCGCTTAGGAACATGGAGCGCCAGACCTCTAGGCTTTCACACATTCGAGATATAGCAGCAACCTTCATGCCAAGATCACTTAAAACCTTAGAATCTCTACGGCGGTTGCAGTCCTCATCTGCCGCGTAACTGCCCCTTGTAAAGCCCAGTATATTCGTCTGCAAGCTGCTTCCTCTGCCTTGCAGGCAAGTTTCGATCCCATTACTCATATAGCTTGGAGCTATAGCAGATCCAACCGGTATATCCGAGCTTGACCCTGCGCCGTTGTAGGTGTTGCTGACCGAGCGATCTTCTGACTGGTTATTGCTGCTAACCGTGCTATCTACTGTATTCGTATTCAGGCTACCATCTTGCGCGTTATTGCTATCAAAACCGTCGATCACAGCTTGCTCGGCCGCGAAAGACAGAAGGGGCAGTAGTAGCAAAGCTAGGCGTAACATCCATCTAAAACTAAGACCAAGGTAATCCCGTGGCCTGGGTTGCTGCTTTATCAATCTGATTTTGAACTCTTGCAGTACGATTAGCTTCAACGCGCGCTTTAGCTTCTGCTGCTGTTTCTTCGCCTTCAATAAGGCTCGTGTAAATCCAACCAAGAACATCGGCTTCGGTCAAGTCAGCGTAAGCAATATAACCTGACGCTGAAGCATCATAGGTGCAAAGTAGCTTGCCGCCTTCTGAGGCTGTGTAAGATGGGGTTCCATCGCTCGAAGCGACACAAGACCAATATACCTTGATTACGCCACCATCTGCGTCTACGTGTGTCATGTCGGTCACTGACCAAGTTGTGTTTATAGCCACAACGTTTCTCCTATGAGGCTGTGTAGCCGTTACCCGCTGAAATAGCTGAGTCAGTCGCAGTAAAGCTTTCACTGCCCCAATCGTCTTTAGCTTTCATAAGCTCAAGGTGCTGTACGTTTCTATCAACACAATCCTGTCGGTCTGCGGCATCATCTTCTGCCATGCTATCTCCGGCTATGATGTCCGTGATAAGGGAGATACTATCGCCCAGTGCTGCGTAGTCTTGTGCTAGTTGTTCTGTTGTTCGTGCTACTTCTTCAGTCATAATATTTATCCTTCTAAGGTTTCTATTCTTGCGGTTAGTGCTTCGATTAAAGCGTTTTGTTCTTGTATTGCTTTGACTAGGATTGGTACAAACTTGCTGTACTGTAAACCCATTTGCTTGCCGTCATCTGTGTGGCTAGAGATTAGGTTAGTTTTACTGCTCTTGTTGTAACCTGCCGCTATTTCTAGAGCTTC
>Ga0307986_10000515_pt1 | contig 28899 bp, 31 predicted proteins | sample EllFjometageno82_FD_203170 | JGI IMG/M metagenome (GOLD analysis project Ga0307986, IMG submission 203170) | Marine microbial communities from Ellis Fjord, Antarctic Ocean - #82 | ecosystem: Environmental > Aquatic > Marine > Unclassified | place: Southern Ocean | collected 2014-10-09 | reverse complement strand
GTATTGGCAACGTGGTTTGTTGGATAATCATACCTCTGATATTTGCTATGGTTTATGAAGTTTTAGCTAGAAAACTTTTTAATGCTCCAACAATGTGGGTGTACGATATGAGCAGGTTCTTTTATGGAGCATTATTTATGCTTGGTGCGGGTTACGCTTTATCAAAAGGTGTTCATATAAGAGCAGATTTTTTATATAGAAACTTTAAAACCACCACACAAGGTAAAGTAGATTTTTGGTTATATTTAATATTTTATTTCCCAGGATTAATTGTCTTTTTATATATGACTACTGGCTTTGTTCAGGAGTCAATTATGAGAGGTGAAAGAGGTATGGACACTGCTTGGATGCCATACATGTGGCCAATAAAATCATCTTTATGGTTAGGGATAGTGTTTTTACTTGTTCAGGGAGTATCAGAATTATTTAAAAGTTATTGGGCGGCTACTAAAGGTGTGTGGCCAGGAGGAGAAGAGTAATGTTAGCTGAATTCATGGATCCAGCTATTCTAGGTTTTATCCTTATAGGTGTAATGTTATTTTCTATATTTGTAGGTTTTCCAATATCATTTACATTAATATTTCTTGGTTTTTTCTTTGGATATTTAGGATTTGGTAAATTGGTCTTTTATTTAATGACCTTACAGTTTTCAATGGTCATGACCGAACAAACTCTTGCTGCTGTCCCACTCTTCGTCTTTATGGGTATAATGATGGAACAAGCCGGATTAATGGAAAGATTATTTTCAGCATTTCAATTAATGTTAGCCAAAGTAAGAGGCTCTTTATATTACGCAGTACTATTTGTTTCAGTTATTTTTGCAGCAGCGACAGGAATTGTTGGAGCATCAGTAACGATTTTAGGAATAATGGCGGCTAAATCTATGAATAAATCTGGTTATAATGTTCGATTAGCAGCAGGAACAATTACAGCTGGAGGAACCTTAGGTATTTTAATTCCACCAAGCATTATGCTTGTGGTAATGGGACCAATAATGGAAATACCAGTTACAGATTTATTTGCTGCAGCAATTATTCCAGGAATATTATTAGCAACTCTTTATGCTGCATATACAACTATCAGATGTTGGATAGATCCAAGTTTAGGACCAGTATTACCAGTTGAGTTAAGAGCGACTAGCATGGTAGCTGTTTGGAAAGAATTTTTTATTGGGCTGGTTCCTCCAGCAGCACTAGTATTTGCTTCACTTGGAAGTATTTTGTTTGGCTTTGCTACACCAACAGAAGCAGCTGGTTGTGGTGCAATGGGTTCATTATTATTGGCTCTAGCTTACAGAAAATTAACATTTGGGAGATTGCAAGAAGCTTTAGTTAAAACATTAGAAATTTCAGCATTAATAATGGTTTTGGTAGCTGCATCAAATTTTTTTGGTGCTGTGTTTTCAAGACTAGGAACACCAATGCTGTTAACTGATTTCTTGTTAAGTTTAGAAATGAATAGATATTTAATTCTTGCAATGATTATGGTTATGATTTTTCTTTTAGGGTGGCCTTTAGAATGGGTACCAATTGTTATGATTATTGTTCCAATTATTTTACCTTTAGTTGAGGCTTTAGGGTTTAACTTAACTTGGTTCGCAATCCTTGTTGCAGTCAATTTACAGACCGCCTGGCTCTCACCTCCAGTTGCTTTATCTGCTTATTTTTTAAAAGGTGTAGTACCTGAATGGGATCTTAAGGATATTTATCACGGCATGATGCAATTTATGGTCATTCAAGTAATTGGTTTAATTTTGATTATTGTATTTCCACAGATTGCTTTATGGCTTCCAGCCTATCTATATGGACAGTAGTTTTTTTTAGTTTATTATCTAATTCGTGAATCATAGCAAAACTAAATATAATTCAAGTAATTTGGAGTTAGTTTCCGTTAATCCAAATGATAAAAATTGGGATTGGAAAGACTTATTTTATTTTTGGGGAAGTAATATTCAAAGTGTAATTGCATTTTCGTTAATAGGATCTCTTTATTTAATTTATGAATTAAATGTTTTTGTTATTTTATTTGGATCTTTAATAGGTTCACTTTTTGTTTATCTTTTTGCCAACTTAATTGGAAAACCATCGCAAAAATATGGCTTACCTTTTTCTGTAATCTTGAGAAGTTCTTTAGGAGTAAAGGGAGCTAAATATTTTGGTCTAATAAGGGGTTTAGTCGGTCTCTTTATGTTTGGTATTCAAACTTATTTTCTATCCAAGTTATTTAGTTATATTATTAGAATAATTATTTTTTCATACGACAATACAGTCCTTGACCAGGATATATTTTTAGTTTTTCTTCTAGGATTAAATATTATTGATTGGATAGCCTTTATTTTTGCTATTAGCTTACAATTTTTCCTGTTTAGTATTGGTCATCATTTTAATAGGTCTATTATAAAATTCTCAACCATGATCGTTTACAGTGGTATGTTGTTATTTTTTTTAGTTCTTCTTCTTTATGATGTTAAAACAGTTTCAGCTGCCTTTGCAGATATTTTTTCTTTAAGTAATGTCTTTGATAAAAAAAATATTGCCCCACTAATAACTGTAGCTGGAACCATTTTTGCATATTTTTCTGTTACAATTGTTAATTATGGTGACTTTAGCAGATATGTAAAAAGTGAGAGTGAGTTAAAGAAAGGAAACTTAAGTTTATTTTTGAATTTAATTATCTTTTCGTTTTTTGCTGTTTTTATTGTTATTGGTTCTGATATTTTTTTGAATAAAAATTTAGAAAATATGGAAAGAATTTTAACCAATCCCACAGATATTATTGGTAAAATAGGAAGTATTCAAATTACCTTAATAGTGTTAATTTTTATAGTATTTGCATCTGCTTCAACAAATTTAGTTGCTAATTACATACCAACACAAAATTCACTATTAAATTTTTTACCAACCAAATTGAATTTAAAAAGTGCAGCAATAGTAATTAGTATTTTTGGGTTTATCATTGGTATTTTTTGGTTACCCTTGTTAAGTCAAATTGGAATTTTAGCTTTTGTTGATACTTTTGGTTCATTTTTTGGTCCATTATTTGGAGTTATGGTTATTGATTATTATATAGTTAAAGAAAGTACATTAGAAAATAATGATATTTTTTCATTAGAAAAAAATAGTTTATATTTTTATTCAAATGGTTGGCATGTTAGGGCAATCTATTCTTTATTCCTGGGTTTTATTTTTTCAGCCTCAACTATTTGGAATGAAAGTTTGATGAATTTTCAAGCTTATTCTTGGATTATTGGAGCTTCAATTTCTTCTTTAACTTATTATCTTTTAACCAATAAATAATTTTTTATGAACCAATTTGATTTAAGGAATAGAACAGCAATCATTACAGGAGGTGCTCAAGGTTTTGGACTAGACATAGCTAAAAGATTTTTAAAATCAGGTGCAAAAGTTATTATCTGGGATATTGATGAAGATGAATTAAAAAAAGTTATCAAAGAAATAAATAATACTAATCTTTCATATGATGTTGTTGATGTATCAAATTATGAAAATGCTAAAGATACAATTATTGCAATTGAGAAATCTTCTAACATTGATATATTAATTAATAATGCTGGCATTACTGGATCAACAGCTTCACTTTGGGATTATGATGTAGATGAATGGAATAAAATAGTTCAAATTAATTTAATGGGAACTTTTAATTGTTGTAAATGTATTGTTCCCAACATGATTAAAAACAATTATGGTAGAATTGTTAACGTCGCTTCTGTTGCTGGTAAGGATGGAAATGCAAATGCGAGTGCATATAGTTCATCTAAGGCAGGGGTAATAGGATTAACCAAATCATTAGGTAAAGAATTAGCTGATAAAAATATTGCTGTTAACGCAGTTACTCCAGCAGGTGCTAAAACAAGAATTCTAGATCAAATGTCAAAAGAACACGTAGCTCAAATGCTATCAAAGGTACCTAGGGGTAGATTTTTAGAAATAAAAGAATTTACTTCATTAATTTGCTGGCTTTCATCTGAGGAAAATTCATTTTCAACAGCTGCTATTTTTGATATTAGTGGTGGTAGATCTACTTATTAGCCGCTATTTCAAGCTTTATTGTTTGAGCTTTATTCTCTTTAGAGATGACAGGAGCTAGCAAAATTATTGACCAATAAATTAAAAGTACAAATATAGAAATTGATTTCATGATCTTTATCTAAGCTTATATCTTGATCTTAAAATGTTTAAAGTATGTCTAAACATTGTTTTTTAATAAATATTAGATATAAAACATATCAATGAAAAAAAATTTTTTTATAATATTATTAACTTTTCTCATACTTGCGAATACAGCTATTGCTGAAAAAGTTACTGTTTTTGATTTTACAGAAGGTGAATTTGAAACGTTACAAGTTAAAAAAGTAAAAGGTGAAACGAGTTGGAGCCTAGGTTCTAATAAAAATGGTAATTTTATTAAAGCCGAAGCCGAAGGTAAGGGCTCAGGCTTAGGTAAACAAGTTAAAGTTGATTTATCAAAAACTCCTTTTATTAATATTACCTGGAAAGTTGAAAAAGATTTATCAGGTATTGTTGAAAATAGTAAAAAAGGACATGATTATGCCGCTAGAGTATTTGTAATTAAGAAAACTGGATCTACGGCTCTATCTAATAGAGCAATCAACTATGTATTTTCCAGTAATAATGATGTTGGGAAAAATTGGCGAAGTCCTTATACAAAAAAATCAATTGATTATGTATTATCTTCAACTAAAGATCACTTGAATACCTGGGTGACTGTTAAAGCTAATGTTAAAGAACATTTTATGGAGTTACATGAGATAGAGGTTTCAGATATCTCAGGCGTTGCAATAATGACTGATACTGATAACTCAAAATTAAAAGCTATATCATATTATCAAAATATTTATTTTTCAGCAGATTAAGTTTATTTAAAGTACTTTTTAAGCTTCATACTTAGTAAAGATAAGAGTATAGCAACAACAACATCCTCTAAGGGGGCAGCTTGAGGAAAACCAAAATTCCACATAATTACAGCTACTAACCAAATCAAAAAAATTTTCATAATTATTATTATATCTTAGCTTAGTGTTATATGATTAATTTTTTGTTATAATGATTCGATGCATGATAATTTTTTTCACAAACTTAAAGTTTATTATGAAGATACTGATGCAGGTGGCGTTGTATACTATGCAAATTATTTAAAATTTATTGAAAGAGCACGTACGGAGGCTTTAGTTATATTAGGTTTTAATAATAAAAAAATTAAAGAAGATTTTGATTCTCAAATAGTAGTTAAATCATGCAATATTGAATACAAGATTTCAGCGTATCTTGAAGACGAACTAAATATAAGATCTTTTGTTAAATCAATTACAAAAACTTCATTTTTTATGAATCAATTTATTACAAGAGGAGAAGATCTAATAGCTGAAGCAAAAGTGCATCTAGTTTTTGTTAATAACGAAGGAAAACCAGTAAAAATACCTGAGGCCTTGTTTCAAGAATTTAAACCCTATTTTTGTGAAAGTATTAAAGTTTAGCGTATTTTTTGGCTACATTAAGTAAACTCATCATCTTTTTTTTATCTATAATTTTTGTATTAACATTTCGAGGGCTTGGATGGTAACTTGGAATAAGAATCTTACCATCGGGTAATAAATATTTTACACCATGTTTAAAAACTAATTTGTTATTGATTAAAAAATTTTTCTTATAAAATTTGACACAATTATCAAATGCAATTTTTCCTAATGCTATTATGACTTTTAAGTTTTTTAAATTTTGAATTTCTGTATCGAAATATTTTGAACAATTATTTAATTCTTTCTTTAAAGGTTTATCATCTGGTGGGACACATTTTAAAATATTAGTAATATAAGTACTATTAAGCTTTAATCCGTCATACTTATGTATGGATGTAGATAAATTTGAAATATTTGCTTTATTTAGACAGAAAAAAAGAAAGTCACCAGACTTATCACCTGTAAATGCTCTGCCAGTTCTTGTTCCGCCGTGTGCCGCTGGGGCAAGGCCAACAATCATTAATTTTGCATTAACATCTCCAAAGCCTGTTACTGGTTTGCCCCAATAGATTTCAGTTATATGTTGCTTTCTTTTAATGGTAGAAATTTTTTTACTGAACTTTATTAACCTAGGACATTTTTTGCATTTAATTATTGTATTATTTAGTTTTTTAAATTTAATACTCATTAATGAAATTAATTAAAATTATTATATTTTTACTTATAACCTTTAATACATCGTTAAAAGCTAATTCAAACAATGATTTGCAGAACTTGCTAAATGAAGGTGAAAAATTGATATTTATAAGGCATGCACATGCCCCTGGATCTGGTGATCCTGAAGATTTTAATATAATTAAATGTTCTACACAAAGAAATTTAGATGAAAAGGGAAAGTTACAAGCACTTAAAATAAAAAAATTTTTTGAAAATGATGTTAATTTAATAAGTGAAGTTATTTCAAGTGAATGGTGTAGATGCAAAGAAACTGCAGAAATAGCTTTTAAAAAGTATGAAACAAAGCATTTTTTGAATTCATTTTTTGATGATAAGTATGCAAAAAATAAATCTAAGCAAATAATAGATTTAAAAAGATATGTTAACAAAGCTAAAAAAAAAAGTAATTTAGTGCTTATAACACATTACGTGGTAATTTCAGAATTAGTAAATTATTCTCCATTATCTGGAGAAATTGTTGTTACAGATAAAAATTATAACCTAGTTAAAAGTTTTAAAATATCCTATTAAGTATTTTATCTAAATTTAGGACCATGCATCCATATCGCTAGAGTATTTCTTTTTCCTTTTACAATTTTATCAACTTTATGATCAAGGAAAGATGGAAATACAACAGCACTCCCTGGATAAAGTTTTTGAACCTCAACCTCTTTATTTCTAAAAAAATATAAATCATCTCATTCATATTTTTCTTCAGACAAATTTAGTAAGCATGTTAATTTAATATCTCTGATTGGAGAACTCATATCAGCATCAATATGCCAGGTATATTCTTCATTAATGTTATGGCTACTATAGTTTAATATTTGATTTGCGGTTAACTGAAATAGAATAGTCTATAAATGGCATTATAAGGTTTCTTATAGATTGTAGTCGTGCAAATTTAACTTGAGAGGTTTTAATCACATCTGAACTTGGATTATCTGAATAATCCATCAAATTACCCCTTATAGTTTTGTTAATTTTTTTGATATGTTCGACACTGTACAACTGTGCCACACTGCATAAAAATTTTTTGCATTTTTAATTTTCTTAATTTTGTAGTTTATATTTTTTTATTATGTTGTAAAAATAACATCATGTCATCAAAGAAAGCAATGAAACTTGCACAAAAACAAGCATTTGCTAAACACAGAAGTAATATTACAAACAGCAGATTTGGATCAAAAAAATTAAATTTTGTCAATAAGATCAATAAGACTAGTACAACAAGTAAAAAATCTTAACTTTCTTTCTCAAAAACTTCCACTTCGTTGCAGGTAGATATTTTCGAAAGACTTTCTTCATTATTAATTACAGTTTTAATATTAATTATTGGACTATTTTTTTTAAAAACAAGCTGAGTATAAAATTGAGGATAACCAACTTTATCAGTAAGAATTAAATCATCATCTTTATAGATGAATTTTTCTAATATATTTTCTTTCTTGATGCTTAAATCTGTTAACCTATGTTTCTCATATGTTTTCTTGTCATAAACATAATTTCTTGTCATTAAAGATTTTTCTAAATCTAAAATATATTCATTTTTAATAAAACTATCATTTAGATTTTTACATTTTGTTAAAAGTATTATTTCAGAAAAAATTATTGTTTGAAAATTAACCAAAACTATTGAAAGTATTAAAAACTTAATTTTAAAATTATTTTTTTTCATGTCTCTCAGAATAAAATAGTGTAATTAAAAAAATGATTGTCCATACAAATACTAAAATAGTTTTTACAAATGATTTTTCTACACTCCAAACATCTAAAAACAAAGCGCCAATTATAATCCCAAGTATAAAAACCAATATAGTTATTGTAGATTTATTCATTATTTAAATTTTTTTTATAAAGGGAAATACCATTTTTTATTTTATGTTTGTATGAATCTTTGAAACTTTGTAATTGCCAACCAGACATTCGTTTTTGGGTTTTCATTAAATTATCATTTTTCCACTGATCTGAAGTATTTTCTAATTTCCATAATCTTTTTTCTTCATAATTTCTACAACACCCATAACAATAGCCTGTTTGAGGGTCAGTTTTGCATATACTTATACATGGTGAAATTATCATTTTTTAAAAATTAATACTAAATATAATTGATTATTAATATATTTCATAATTATTGTCATTGGACAAATGACATCAATAATATATAAATTCTCGAGAATTGTGGGCGAATGGCGGAATTGGTAGACGCGCTGGTCTTAGGAACCAGTATTGAAAGATGTGAAGGTTCGAGTCCTTTTTCGCCTACCAGGAAGTTTTAAAAATTATGAGAGTAACAATAGAAAATAAAAAAGGTTTGAATAAAGATATTAAAGTTTTCATAGATAGGAAAACAATGAACACTCATATGGAAGAAAAGTATGAAGAAATTAAAGGTACAGTTAATTTAAAGGGTTTCAGACCAGGAAAGGTTCCTAAAGAAATTTTAAAACGACAGTTTGGAAAAGCAATTTTTAGTGAAGTACTTGATAAAGTACTTAAGGATACATCAGTTAAAGTTTTAGAGGATAATAAGATTAAACCTGCAGGCCAACCAAAACTTGATTTAAAAATTTATGGTGAAGATAAGGATTTGGAATATGTAATGTCTGTAACTGAGCTACCTAAGGTAGAGCTTAAGTCAGTTGAAAATATAAAGTATGACGAATATACAGTTAAGATTGATGCAAATGAGACAGATATAAGAATTAAAGAAATAGCCAAAAGCCAAGATAATTTTAAAGATACGCTAGATGATGTTAAGGCAGTAGAAAAAAACTTGATCATTTTTGATTACAAAGCAACAATTGATGGAAAAAATTTTACTGGGGGTGAAGGAAAAAATACTCAATTAATCCTTGGAAAAGATCTTTTTATTAAAGGTTTTGATAAACAGTTAATTGGGGCAAAAAAGAATGATGAAAAAATTGTAGAAGTTGTTTTACCTGAAAATTATCCACAAAAAGAATTTGCTAATAAAAAAGCAAGATTTATTTGTAAAATTTTAAATGTAAAAATATCTGAGGATATAGAGATTGATAATGACTTTGCAAAAAATTTAGGTGCAAAAGACCTTTCTGACCTAAAATTTCTAGTATCAAAACAAATTAATGATGAATATAAAAATTCATTAGACAAATTGGCAAAAACACAAATTTTGAAAGAAATTGAAAATTTTAAAGTAGAAGAAATTCCTGAAAACTTAGTAGAGGATGAGGTAAAAATACTTTCTCAAGGTATGACTGAAGAAGATAGTAAGAAAAATAGAAAAAATTTTGAAAAAATTGCAAAAAAAAGAATTAAAGTTGGCTTAATTTTAAATGAATTTGGAGAACAAAACAAAGTAAAAGTTACTGAGCAAGAAGTTCAAGCTGAAGTACAAAAACAGCTTAGAACTATGCCTGGTCAAGAAAAAATGGTAATGGAATTTTATCAAAAAAACCCACAAGCTTTAGCGAGTCTGAGAGGCACTGTTTATGAAGAGAAAATTATCGACTTAATTAAAAATAAAGCGAAACCAAATAAAAAAGAATTAACAAAAGATGAAGCTGAAAAAATTTTAAAAAAACACCAGAAACAAGATCATGATCACGATCATGATAATGATCACTCTAAAGAAAAAAAAGCAGAAATTAATAAAACCACTGCTAAACCTAAAAAAGATAAGATGGTAGCAACGAAAATAAAGACTTTAAGTAAAAAAGTCACCACTAAGAGCAAAAAAATTAAGCCAATAACAACTAAAGTAAAAAAAGTTAGCAAAAAGTAATCACTAGTTATATAAGTTAAGAGAATCAACTTATGACAACAAATTTTTCTGATCAGATGAACACTTTAGTGCCAATGGTAGTTGAACAGACTAACAAGGGTGAAAGAGCTTATGATATATATTCAAGACTTCTTAAAGAAAGAATTATTTTCTTGGTTGGTCCTATTAATGATAATGTTGCCTCACTAGTTACAGCACAGCTTTTGTTCCTAGAGTCAGAAGACCCTAAAAAAGATATAAATCTATATATTAATAGTCCTGGTGGTCTTGTTACCGCAGGTTTAGGAATTTATGATACCATGCAATATGTTAAGCCTGATATTTCTACGTTGTGCATTGGTCAAGCCGCATCAATGGGTTCTTTTTTGTTAGCTGCTGGTAAAAAGGGAAAAAGATTTTCATTACCCAATTCTAGAATAATGGTTCATCAGCCCTCAGCTGGTTTTCAAGGTCAAGCTACAGATATTGAGATTCATGCTAACGAAGTCCTTACTTTAAAGGAAAGGCTTAATAAAATTTATTCAAAACATACAGGAAAATCTGTCGATGATGTAAAAAAAGCTCTTGAAAGAGACAACTTTATGTCACCAGATATCGCTAAAGACTTTGGCTTAATTGACGATGTAGTAGAAAAAAGATCTTAATCTACAATATCTAGATCATCAAAAAGCTACACTTGATTTGAGGCACTCTTCTATATTATGGTGACTCATCTGATTCGTATATAAATTATGACAACAAATAATAAAAATATTCTTTACTGTTCTTTTTGTGGAAAAAGCCAGCATGAAGTAAGAAAATTAATTGCTGGCCCTACAGTTTTCATTTGTGATGAGTGTGTTGAACTATGTATGGATATTATCAAGGAAGAAAGTAAAGATAATTTTGTTAAACATCAAGATGGACTTCCACCTCCAAAAGAAATTTGCACTGTATTAGATGATTATGTTATAGGTCAAGCTCATGCTAAAAAAGTTTTATCTGTAGCAGTTCATAATCACTATAAAAGATTAAATTATGAAAGCAAAACTAGCAAAACTGTAGAACTATCTAAATCTAATATTCTCTTAGTTGGACCGACTGGTTGTGGTAAAACGTTATTAGCTCAAACATTAGCTAGAGTTCTTGATGTACCATTTACAATGGCAGATGCAACCACATTGACTGAAGCTGGTTATGTTGGTGAAGATGTTGAAAATATTATTTTAAAACTATTACAAGCTGCAGATTACAATGTAGAAAAAGCTCAACGAGGAATAGTTTATATTGATGAAGTTGATAAGATTAGCAGAAAATCAGAAAACCCTTCTATTACGAGAGATGTTTCAGGTGAAGGTGTTCAGCAAGCCTTACTAAAAATTATGGAAGGAACGGTTGCAAGTGTTCCACCTCAAGGTGGACGAAAACACCCTCAACAAGAATTTTTACAAGTTGACACAACAAATATTTTATTCATTTGTGGAGGAGCTTTTGCTGGATTAGATAAAATTATATCTCAAAGAGATAAGGGTACTTCAATTGGTTTTGGAGCGAATGTAAAAAAAACTGAAGACAAAAAAACTGGTGAATGGATGAAAAGTCTAGAACCTGAAGATTTGTTAAGATACGGTTTGATACCTGAGTTTATTGGAAGACTTCCAATGATAGCAACCTTAGAAGATTTGGATGAAAAATCTTTAGTTCAAATATTACAAGAACCCAAAAATTCTTTAATTAAACAATATCAAGAATTATTTAAACTAGATGGAGCAAAATTGACTTTTAAAGAAAATGCAGTTAAGGAAATTGCACAAAAAGCAATTAAGAAAAAAACTGGGGCTAGAGGATTAAGGTCTATTTTAGAGAATATTTTATTGAAAACGATGTATGATTTACCTAGTCAAGATAATGTGGAAGAGGTGATTGTGGATGCAAGTGCGGCTAAAAGCCTAACACAACCTATTATTGTTCATTTAAAAAATAATAGTAAAACTAACAAAGACAAAACTTCTGCTGCTTAGTTTAACGTTAATAACTAATAAATAGCTATTGCAATATTTTTTATAGTATCCATATTTAAATAATGGATGTCAAAATAGAAAAACCTTTATTACCGCTGAGAGACATAGTTGTATTTCCAAACATGGTTATCCCACTATTTGTTGGAAGGGATAAATCGATCTCTGCACTAAATGAGGTAATGAAAAAAGATAAAAAAATTGTCCTTGTTACACAGAAAAACTCTGAAATTGATGATCCTAAAAAAAATGATGTTTTCATGTATGGATGTGAGGGTAATATTCTTCAATTACTAAAATTACCTGATGGCACAGTTAAAGTTTTAGTAGAAGGAACTAAGAGAGTTAAAATATTAGATTTCAAATATAATGATAAATTTATTATTTGTGAGTATGCTCACCAATATGATGAAGTAACAAAAGAGGAAAATTTAATTCCACTTGCAATGACAGCAGTTAGAAGGTTAGAAAAACTTACATCAATTAATAAAAAAGTTTCAAATGAAACAATTAATAATATAAAAAAATTAACTGATGCTTCGCATATAGCAGATAATATTGCCTCCTATTTAACTGCAACAATTTCAGAAAAACAGCAGATATTTGAAACAATCGATGTGAAGAAAAGACTTAACTCTATAATTAAAATTATGGAAAATGAAACTAGTATTATAGGTGTCGAAAAAAGAATCAGAGGTCGTGTTAAAACGCAAATGGAAAAAACTCAAAGAGAGTATTATTTAAATGAACAACTTAAAGCTATTCAAAAAGAATTAGGTGAGATTGAAGATGGTAAAGACGAGACCTCAAGTTTAAATAAGTCAATTTTAAAATCAAAAATGCCAAAAGATGTAGAAAAAAAATGTATGGCTGAGCTTAAAAAATTAAAAAATATGAGCCCAATGTCTGCAGAAGCAACGGTTATTAGAAACTACCTAGATTGGATGATTGATCTACCTTGGTTCAAAAAAAGTGAAGTTGATATTGACCTCAAAAAAGCATTGGAAGTGTTAGATGCGGATCATTTTGGTTTGGAGAAAGTTAAAGAGAGAATAATTGAGTTTTTAGCTGTCCAAAAAAGAATGGATAAGATTAAAGGACCTATCTTATGTTTAGTCGGACCTCCTGGTGTTGGTAAAACTTCATTAGGTAAATCAATTGCTAGAGCCACACATAGAGAGTTTGTGAGAGTTTCAGTTGGTGGTATGCGTGATGAAGCTGAAATTAGAGGTCATAGAAGAACTTATATAGGTTCTTTACCAGGAAAAATTATTCAAATGATGAAGAAAGCTGGGACAAAAAATCCTTTAATTCTTCTTGATGAAATAGATAAAATTGGAAATGACTATAGAGGTGACCCTTCTTCTGCTTTACTTGAGGCATTGGATCCAGAACAAAATGCTACTTTTAATGATCACTATCTTGAGGTTGATTATGATTTGTCAGACGTGATGTTTGTAACTACAGCTAACACGTTAAATATTTTACCTCCCTTATTGGACAGGATGGAGGTTATTAGACTTGCAGGTTACACGGAGGATGAAAAAATAAATATTGCAAACAATTATCTTTTACCAAAACAAATCAAAGACAATGGTGTTAAAGAAAAGGAAATGACATTATCTAAAGATATTATTAAAGAAATTATTAGAAGTTATACAAAAGAATCTGGTGTTAGAAATTTAGAAAGAGAGATTTCAAAAGTAGCCAGAAAAGTTGTTAAAAAAGTAGTATCAGGTGAAGAAAAAGAAGTTAAAATAGATTTAACAAATCTTCATGACTATCTAGGTATTCAAAAATTTAAGTTTGGTGAATTAGAAAATGAAGATAAAATTGGAGTTGTTACAGGTTTAGCTTGGACAGAATATGGAGGAGAGATTCTCAAGATAGAAACTGTTACTATGCCTGGAAAGGGCAGAATGCAAATTACAGGTAAATTGGGTGATGTAATGCAAGAATCTATTAAAGCTGCTAAATCATTTATTAGATCTAAAAGTTTGGAGTATGGAATCATTCCACCTTTGTTTGAAAAAAAAGATTTTCATATTCATGTACCAGAGGGCGCTACACCTAAAGATGGCCCATCTGCAGGTATTGGAATGGTAACATCTATAGTATCTGCTATAACAAAAATTCCTGTAAGAAGAGATGTTGCAATGACTGGTGAGGTTACATTAACTGGACAAGTTTTACCAATTGGTGGTTTAAAAGAAAAATTACTAGCAGCTCATAGAGCTGGTATTAAACAAGTTATTATACCTAAAGAAAATGAAAAAGATTTAGCTGATATGCCTCAAAAGATTACAGATGATATAAAAATTATACCAGTTGAACATGCTGATGAAGTCTTAAAGATTGCTTTAACAAAAGAACTGAAAAGAGTTGAGTGGGTTGAGGTTGAAAGTATCTCTAAATCAAACGATAAATCTCAAGCTAGCATTCAATAAACATTTGCTTTCTCAATTAAGTTGTTATAAATAGTGCGTAATTTGGTTTTGGGCGGTTAGCTCAGTTGGTAGAGCATCTCGTTTACACCGAGGGGGTCAAAGGTTCGAGTCCTTTACTGCCCACCAAAATAACTAAAGTGGGGGTGTAGCTCAGTTGGTTAGAGCGATCGCCTGTCACGCGATAGGTCGAGGGTTCGAGTCCCTTCACTCCCGCCACTTTTCAAGCTTAACATGTGAATATTCATTAAAATAGCTTTTATGCACTCTTCTAGATGTTAAAAAAAGTGCTATATAGTTTTTATGCTTTCTGAATTTTTAAAAGATTATTTACCAATTATTCTATTTTTAATAATAGCTCTTGGCTTGAGTTGTGCGTTTGTTATAGTAAATTTAATTCTTTCTCCAAACCATCCTGATCCTGAAAAACTATCAGCTTACGAGTGTGGGTTTGAACCTTTTGAGGACTCTAGAATTGAGTTTGATGTTAGGTTTTATTTAGTTGCAATTCTTTTTATAATTTTTGATTTAGAGATAGCCTTTTTATTTCCATGGGCAATCTCCTTAGGAAATATTGGTTTATTAGGTTTTTGCTCAATGATGATTTTTTTAGGAATTCTTACTGTGGGTTTCATATATGAATGGAAAAAAGGTGCTTTAGATTGGGAATAGAATTTTAGATTATGAATTTAGAAGATAATAATAAACAAATACCTGAAGAATTTAAAAAACTGGCTAAAGATTTCAGTAAAAATGGTTTTATAACCACGTCATTAGATAATTTAATTAATTGGTCAAGAGCTGGATCATTGCACTGGATGACTTTTGGCTTAGCTTGTTGTGCTGTAGAAATGATGCAGACTGCTATGCCAAGATATGACCTTGAAAGGTTTGGTGCAGCACCACGTGGTTCACCAAGGCAGTCTGATGTAATGATTGTTGCAGGAACCTTAACAAATAAAATGGCTCCAGCACTTAGAAAAGTTTATGATCAAATGCCTGAACCCAGATATGTAATTTCGATGGGTAGTTGTGCAAACGGTGGTGGATATTATCACTATTCTTATTCTGTTGTTCGGGGATGTGATAAAATTGTTCCAGTTGATATTTATGTTCCAGGTTGTCCGCCTTCTGCAGAGGCATTATTATATGGCATAATGCAACTTCAAAAAAAAATTAGAAATAAAGGTTCACTTGAAAGGTAATGAATATGATTAATCTAATTGACCTTGAAAAGAAAATTAATTCTGAACTTACCACTAAGATTAATAAATCTGAGATCAGACATGAGCAACTTTATCTATATATTGACAGTGAAGATTTAATTGATGTTACATTATTTATAAAAAGTAATGAAAACACTAAATTCAAACAGTTAATTGATGTAACAGTTGTTGATTATCCAGAAAATTCACAACGCTTTAAAGTAGTTTATTTATTTTTAAGTCATGAATTCAATCAAAGAATTATATTGAGTTATTTAATTAATGAAAATGAAGTAATCCCTTCTTTAACATCAATATATCCTGCTGCAAATTGGATGGAACGAGAGGTCTTTGATATGTATGGTGTTAAGTTTAAGGGGCACCCAGATTTAAGAAGAATTCTCACAGACTATGGCTTTGAAGGACATCCTTTACGAAAAGATTTTCCATTAACAGGCCACACTGAGGTTAGATACAGTGAGGAATTAAAAAAAGTTATTAAAGAACCAGTTAAATTAGAGCAAAACTATAGAAATTTTGACTATGAGAGTCCTTGGGAGGGAACCAAATATATAAAAAAACAAACAGATCAAAAAAATGACAAAAAAGACTAAAACATTAAATCTTAACTTTGGACCACAACACCCAGCAGCCCATGGTGTGTTAAGGTTAATTTTAGAATTAGATGGTGAGGTTGTTGAAAAAGCAGATCCACATATAGGTTTGTTACACCGTGGAACAGAAAAACTAATTGAAAATAAAACCTATATGCAAGCTGTGCCATATTTTGATAGGCTTGATTATGTTGCACCAATGAATCAGGAACATGCTTTTGCGTTAGCAATTGAAAAAATTTTAAAAATAGAAGTTCCTATTAGAGCGCAGTTTATAAGAGTTATGTTTTGTGAAATAGGTAGAATATTAAGCCATATACTAAATGTAACCACTCAAGCTCTTGATGTTGGAGCTTTAACCCCCTCACTTTGGGGATTTGAAGAACGTGAAACTCTGATGACTTTTTATGAAAGAGTATCTGGATCAAGATTACATGCAAACTACTTTAGAGCGGGTGGTGTTCATCAAGATTTACCAATGGGTTTAGACACTGACATAGGAAAATTCTGTGAGTCTTTTCCTAAAATAATTGATGATTTAGAAACATTACTTACTGACAATAGAATTTTTAAACAAAGAAATGTAGATATTGGAATTGTAACAAAAGAAGATGCTTTAGATTATTCTTTTAGTGGTGTTATGATTAGAGGGTCTGGTGTTCCCTGGGATTTAAGAAAATCTCAACCATACGAATGTTATGAACAATTAGAATTTAAAATCCCTATTGGTAAAAATGGAGATTGTTATGACAGATACTTATGTAGAATTGATGAGATGAGAGAAAGTGTTTCTATTATTAAACAGTGTTTAGCTAAAATGACTAAAGGACCAATTAAATCATCTGATGGGAAAATTAGTCCACCGGCAAAAAAGGATATTAAGCAATCAATGGAAGCTCTAATTCATCATTTTAAATTATTTACTGAAGGGTACCGAGTGGACAAAGATGAAATTTATACAGCAGTCGAAGCACCAAAAGGAGAGTTTGGTGTTTATCTAATTTCTGATGGATCAAGTAAACCTTATAAGTGTAAAATTAGAGCACCAGGTTTTTCACATTTACAAGCAATGGATTATTTGATTAAAGGTCATATGTTGGCAGATGTACCGGCAGTTTTAGGGTCATTAGACATAGTTTTTGGAGAGGTTGATAGATAATGAGCTTAAGAAGACCATCAAAAGAACAACCAGATAATTTTGAATTTAGCACTTCCTCTTTAGATGCTGCCAAGACAATCATTGCAAAATATCCCCAAGATAAACAACAGAGTGCTGTAATGGCTTTACTTTATATAGCTCAAAAACAAAATAGTAATTGGATACCGCTAGTAGCCATGAAGTATATTGGTAAATTTTTAGATATGCCGTACATAAAAGTTTATGAAGTGGCCACATTTTATTCGATGTACAATCTTGCACCAGTTGGCAAACATTTCATACAGGTGTGTACGACAACACCATGTATGATTAGAGGTGCGTACAAATTAGTAGAAGCATGTAAGGAAAAAATTTCTGAAGATGAAAATGTATTATCTCAGGACAAGAGCTGTTCATGGATGGAAGTAGAGTGTTTAGGAGCTTGCGTGAATGCACCTATGATGCAAATTAATAATGATTATTATGAAGATTTAGATAAAGAAAAAACTCTTAAAATTTTAGATGAAATATTAAGTGGTAAGAAACCCAAACCTGGATCATATAGTGGTAGAATAAATAATGAACCTGAAAATAATAGAAAAACACTTTTGGACTTAAAAAATGCTTAGAGACGAAGATAGAATATTTCAAAACTTATACAATGATGGTGGAGTGGATCTTGATTCTTCAAGAAAAAGAGGAGATTGGAATGAAACCAAACAATTAATTAAAAAAGGCAGGGATTGGATTGTGAATGAAGTAAAATCTTCAGAGCTAAGAGGAAGAGGTGGAGCTGGATTTCCCACTGGTTTAAAATGGTCTTTTGCACCAAAAGATGTTGGTTTAAGACCTCATTATCTTGTTATTAATGGAGATGAATCAGAACCAGGAACATGTAAAGACAGGGATATATTAAGATTTGAACCTCATAAATTAATAGAAGGTTGTTTGATAGCTGCATACGCTGTGCAAGCACATGTTTGCTATATTTATATCAGAGGTGAATATTTTATTGATGGTCAAAAGCTTCAAGCAGCAATTGACGAAGCTTATGTTCAAAAACTAATTGGGAAGAATGCTTCGGGTACAGGTTGGGACCTGGATATTCATATTCACTATGGTGCAGGTGCTTATATTTGTGGAGAAGAAACTGCATTACTAGAAAGTATTGAAGGGAAAAAAGGTCAACCTAGACTAAAACCGCCATTCCCAGCCTTAATTGGTTTGTATGGATGTCCCACAATTGTTAACAATGTTGAAACGATAGCTGTTGTACCAACAATTTTGAGAAGAGGTGGTAAATGGTTTGCAACTTTAGGAAAAGCTAAAAATACAGGAACTAAAATTTTCTGTATATCAGGAAATGTTAACAAACCCTGCAATGTAGAGGAAGAAATGAGTATACCTCTCAAAGAATTGATAGAAGTTCATGCTGGTGGGGTCATAGGTGGATGGGATAATCTACAAGCAGTAATTCCAGGAGGATCTTCAATGCCTTTAATACCACAAAAGACCTGTGAAACTCTAACAATGGATTTTGATTCACTAATGGCAGAAAAAAGTGGTTTGGGTACCGCAGGTATTGTTGTTATAAATAAAGATCAAGATATCATTAAATGCATGGCCAGAATTGCTAGATTTTATAAACATGAAAGTTGTGGACAATGTACACCTTGTAGAGAGGGTTCTGGTTGGATGTGGAGAATGCTTGAAAGAATGGTAAAAGGTGAGGCGTCTAGAGATGAAGTAAATATGCTGGGAGATGTTACTAATCAAATAGCTGGACATACTATTTGTGCTTTTGGTGAAGGCTCTTCTTGGCCAGTACAAGGATTGTTAAGACACTTTAGAAAAGAAATTGAGAAAAGAAATAATCTAAACCCAACTTTTGAAAAAGAAAAAAAAATTCCTTATTTAGTTGATCAACATTTACTGGATAAAAAAAATGCTTAAACTAAAAGTCAATGATACTGAAGTAGACGTTGAAGAAGGACTTACTGTACTTCAAGCTTGTGAAAAAGCTGGTGTTGAGATTCCACGATTCTGTTATCATGAAAAACTGTCAATAGCTGGCAATTGCAGGATGTGCTTGGTTGAAATAGAAAAATCTCCAAAACTTGTTGCTTCGTGTGCTATGCCAGCAGTAGATGGTATGAATATAAAAACAAATACTGAATTTGTTGAAAAAGCTAGAAAAGGAGTAATGGAGTTTTTATTAGCAAACCATCCATTAGATTGTCCAGTTTGTGACCAAGGTGGAGAATGTGACCTTCAAGATCAATCCATGTACTATGGTGTGGATAAATCTAGATTTAATGAAAGTAAAAGAAAAGTTCCTGAAAAAAATATGGGACCATTAATAAAAACACAAATGACTAGATGTATACACTGCACAAGGTGTATAAGATTTGCAACTGAAGTTGCAGGTGTACCAGAACTTGGAGCTATAGGTAGAGGGGAAGATATGCAGATTACAACATATCTTGAACAATCAATGAAATCTGAATTATCAGCCAATGTAATTGATTTATGCCCAGTAGGGGCACTAACGTCAAAACCATACACATTTGAAGCTAGACCCTGGGAATTGAAAAAGACAGAAAGCATTGATGTTATGGATGCTGTTGGTTCTAATGTTAGAGTTGATACTTATGGTTGGGAAGTAAAAAGAATTTTACCACGGATTAATGAAGATATTAATGAGGAGTGGATTTCTGATAAAACAAGGTACGCTTGTGATGGTTTATTAAATCAACGATTAGACACACCTTATATTAAATACAATGGAAAATTTGAAAAGGCATCATGGAATGAAGTTTTTGGCATATTAAAATCTAAACTTAAAAATGTAGATAAAGATAAAATCTGTGGAATTTCTGGTGACTTAATAAATATGGAAACACTTTATATATTTAAAGAGTTTTTTAATAAAACATTGGGATCTGAAAATATAGAATCAAGAAGTGAACATTCTTATTTAAATCCAAATAATAGAGAAAATTACTTATTTAATTCAACAATTAGTGGAATTGAAAAAGCAGACCTTATTTTACTGATTGGAACAAATCCCAGGTATGAAGCAACAATCTTAAATGCTCGTATTAGAAAAGCATATCTCCAAAATAAAACAAAAATTATTTCTTTAAATGATGTTGGTGATCTTACCTATCCTTATAAATCTTTAAATGCTGATATCAAGGATATTCAAGATATTGCATTAGATAAACATGAAATTTCAAATTTAATTAAAAAAGCTGAAAACCCATTAATTATATTAGGCCAATCTACTTTTAAATCAAAATCATCAAAAGCAATTTTTGAATCTATTAAAACATTTTTAAGTAAGAATAATAAAATTTCTGATGAATGGAATTCATTAAATGTAATTTCTGAAAGCGCAGCAACTGTAGGTAGTTTTGATTTAGGAATATATAAAACAGTAGATGGCACAAATGAAGTATTGAACGATTTAGAAAATCACAAATTCGAAATTATATTTTTATTAGGGCAAGATAATCTTAAATTCAAAAAAAAAAATGAGTTTATAATTTATCAAGGAAGTCATGGTGATAAAGGTGCTGAGATGGCTGATATTATTCTTCCAGGTGCTGCTTACACAGAGCAAAATGGTTATTTTACAAATTTAGAGGGAAAATTACAAAAAGCTTATAAGGCCTCTTATCCACCAGAAGACTCCAAAGAAGATTGGCAAATAATTAATGAATTAGCAGAAGTCATGAATCACAGAAAGTTATTCAATGACAAGGATGAATTGGATAGTAGTTTGTTAAATTATATAAATTTATTCATTGAGAAAAATAATTCTAAGGAATACTTGAGTATTAAAGATTTAAATTTTTCTAATGAAAAATTAGAAGTTGTAAATGAAGATTATTATTATTCCAATGTAATAGCTAGAGCATCTAAAACCATGTTTGAATGCAAGAGTGCAAAAGCTAACTTAAAATCCACAGGTACTGGAGGATAGTTTCATGGAATATTTACAAATAATACTTTCAGAAACTTATAAAATTTTATTTTTGTTAGTGCCAGTGTTGGTTTCAGTTGCAATAGTTGTTTGGCTGGATCGACGTATTTGGGCTTTTGTTCAAAAAAGACAAGGACCAAACGTTGTTGGCCCTTTTGGTTTGCTTCAGACAATAGCAGATGCTTTAAAGTATATTTTTAAAGAAGTTATTATTCCTTCAAGTTCTAACAAGGTGATTTTTATATTAGCTCCAATTATAACAATGACCTTAGCACTAGTATCGTGGGCAGTTATTCCTTTTAGTGCAACTCAAGTACTAGCTGATATTAATGTGGGAATACTTTATTTATTTGCTGTTTCATCTTTGGGTGTTTATGGGATTATTATGGGTGGATGGGCTTCTAATTCAAAATATCCATTTTTAGGTGCAATAAGATCCGCAGCTCAAATGATTTCATACGAAGTATCTATAGGTGTTATTATAATTAATGTTTTACTTTGTGTGGGATCACTAAATTTGAATGATATTGTTATGGCACAAAAAAATTTGTGGTTTATAATTCCACTATTCCCAATGTTTGTAATTTTTTTTATATCATCATTGGCTGAAACAAATCGTCCTCCATTTGATTTACCTGAAGCAGAAGCTGAACTTGTTGCTGGGTATCAAACTGAATACTCAGGAATGATGTACGCAATGTTTTGGTTGGGTGAATATGCCAATATTCTTCTTATGTGTGCGATGGGAGCCATCCTTTTTTTAGGTGGTTGGTTGTCTCCAATAGATCTTTATCCATTCAGTTTAATTCCAGCTGCTTTTTGGTTAATATTTAAGATTTTGTTTTTATTTATTTTGTTTGCATTAGTAAAAGCTATCGTACCAAGATATAGATATGATCAATTAATGAGACTTGGTTGGAAAATATTTCTACCTTTATCTTTAACTTGGGTGGTTCTTACAGCCAGCTATTTATTTTATTTCGAACTTTTACCAAATAATTAATTATGAAAATTTTAAGAATATTTAAAACAATTTTAATGTTAGATTTTTTAGGTGGTCTTAGTATTGCTTTAAGAGAACTTTTTAAAGCTAAAAAAACAATTAATTACCCTTTTGAAAAAGGAAAAATTAGCCCAAGATTTAGAGGTGAGCATGCTTTAAGAAGATACCCAAATGGTGAAGAAAGATGCATAGCTTGTAAATTATGTGAAGCAGTTTGCCCAGCTCAAGCTATAACAATTGAATCTTCTGAAAGAGAAGATGGAAGCAGAAAAACTACTAGATATGATATTGATATGATGAAATGTATTTATTGTGGCCTTTGTGAGGAATCTTGTCCTGTTGATGCAATTGTTCAAGGACCAAATTTTGAATTTTCTACAGAAACTAGAGAAGAACTTTATTATAATAAAGAAAAATTACTAGACAACGGAGATAGATGGGAAAATATTTTAGATGCAAATATAAATGCAGATAAAGCTCATAGATAATTAATATGCTAGCTCACTCAATTTTTTTTTATACCTTTTCATTTATTGCAATTATTTCTGCAATAATGGTTACAGTTTCTAAGAACACAGTACATTCTGTATTCTTTTTGATTTTAGACTTCATTAGTATTTCATGCTTATTTATTATGATAGGAGCTGAGTTTCTTGGAATGATTATGTTAATTGTCTATGTTGGAGCTGTAGCAGTGTTATTCTTGTTTGTTGTGATGATGCTGAATGTCGCCAACCAAAAAAATGAGTGGTTTAGTGCACGAGAAAGCTCTAAACACATTCCAATTGGTTTAATTATTAGTGTAATTATATTTTTTGAATTAATAATCGTTATTGGTGGATGGAGATATAAGCCTGATTTAGTTTCGTCTATGTCTTTAACTATAGACAGCAATATTACTAATACCCATGCAATTGGTTATGTTTTGTACACTGATTACATTCATATTTTTCAATTAAGTGGAATGATTTTGTTAGTTGCCATGATTGGAGCCATTATTCTAACTTTTAGAAAAAGATATGGAGTTAAAAGGCAAAGTTATTTTAGTCAAATATCCAGGGAAAGATCTGACAGTGTTGAATTGATTGATGTTGAAAGTAATAAGGGAGTTAAATCTAATGATTGACATTGGTTTAGGTCATTATCTTACTTTGGGAGCTATAATATTTACGATTGGTATTGTTGGTATTTTTTTAAACAGAAAAAATATTATAGTAATATTAATGAGCATTGAGCTCATTCTATTGGCTGTTAATATCAACTTAGTAGCTTTCTCTATTTTTTTAAATGATATAAGTGGTCAAATTTTTTCACTCTTTATATTAACTGTCGCTGCAGCAGAAGCTGCAATAGGATTAGCAATAATAGTTGTTTATTACCGTAATTCTTCAACAATTAGAGTTGAAGAGATAAATAGTTTGAAAGGATAATATGGAATTTGCATTATTGTTTCTTCCATTACTAGCCTCTATTTTATCTGGTTTTTTTGGTAAATATATAGGAGATAGAAGTTCTGAGATAATCACAAGTGTTTTTGTCTCAATTTCAGCGTTGTTATCTTTAATGTTATTTTATCAAGTTATTGTTAATGGTTATGAGAGTAATGTAATTATTGCTACTTGGATTAATTCAGGAACACTTGACGTTAATTGGTCAATTAAAGTGGATGCCTTGTCTTCTGTAATGTTGGTTGTTGTAACTTTAGTTTCTTCTCTAGTTCATATTTATTCGATTGGTTATATGTCTCACGATCCACACAAACCTAGATTTATGGCTTATTTATCACTTTTTACATTTGCAATGTTAACTTTAGTTACATCAGATAATTTTCTTCAATTATTTTTTGGTTGGGAAGGAGTTGGTCTTTGTTCATATTTTTTAATTGGATTTTGGTTTAAAAAAGATTCTGCAAACGCTGCAGCTATAAAAGCATTTGTAGTAAATAGAGTAGGTGATTTTGGGTTTGCCTTAGGTATATTTTTAATTTTCTATTTATTTGGTACCGTTAACTACTCTGAAGTTTTTCAACAAGTTCCTCAAATTATTGATAAAGAATTATTATTTTTGGGAATACGTATCAAGGCTATAGATTTAATTTGTATTCTTTTATTTATTGGTGCCATGGGTAAATCAGCTCAAATTTTTTTGCACACTTGGTTGCCAGATGCAATGGAAGGTCCAACTCCAGTATCAGCATTAATTCATGCTGCTACGATGGTTACTGCGGGTGTTTTTTTAGTTGTTAGATGCTCACCAATCTTTGAGTATTCTCCACTAACTTTAAACATTATTACAGTAGTTGGAATGACAACTGCTTTTTTTGCGGCAACAGTAGCGTTAGTTCAAACAGATATTAAAAAAATTATTGCTTACTCAACATGTAGCCAGTTAGGCTATATGTTCATTGCTGCTGGTGTTGGTGCTTATAATGTTGCGATGTTTCATTTATTTACTCATGCATTTTTTAAAGCATTACTTTTTCTGGGTTCTGGGTCAGTAATTCATTCCTTTAAAGATGAACAAGATATTAATCAAATGGGAGCTGTGTACAAAAAACTGCCCTATACTTGGATTTTAATGATTATTGGAACTCTTGCTCTCACAGGCTTTCCTCTTCTTTCTGGTTTTTACTCAAAAGATGCAATTATAGAATTTTCTTATCTTAAAGGTAATACGGTGGGTTATTACGCTGCTGGTGTTGGAATTTTTACAGCATTACTAACCTCAATATATTCATGGCGGTTAATTTTTAAAACATTTCATGGAACATATAATAATAAAAAAATAAAAATCGAAGAAATGCATGAATCTCCTCTAGTTATGCTTTTACCATTGATTATATTGGCAGTCGGTGCAATTTTTGCAGGTTTTTTATTTAAAGATTTATTTATAGGCCATGGAGATATAATTAATTTTTGGGGTGATTCTATTAAATTTCTAAGCCCAGTAAGTTCAGATCACCCTTCTTTATGGATCATCTTAATTACCCCTATACTTGTAGTGTTATCAATACCAACAGCATATTATTTGTTTGTAACAAACAAAGATATACCAAATCAATTGGCTAAATTTAATAAACCTTTGTATAACTTTTTAGTCAATAAATGGTACTTTGATGAATTATATGATTTTGTTTTTATTAAATTTTCAAAAAAAATGGGATTGTTCTTTTGGAAAGTAATGGATATTCAAATTATTGATAAGTTTGGACCAGATGGTTTATCTTTATTGGTTAAAAATTTATCTATAAAAGCTTCTAAATTTCAAAGTGGCTTTATTTATCAATACGCCTTCATGATATTAATAGGTCTTTCTGTGCTATTAACTTTTCTAATTTTACAATAATGGATTTTCCAATTTTATCCTCGCTTATTCTTCTTCCAATTATTGGAGCTTTATTTTTATTATTTTCAAAAGACAAAAATTCAAATACTGGAAAATATGTTGCTTTGTTCACATCTTTTGTAAATTTTTTAATATCTATCTATCTATGGTTTTTATTTGATCCATCAATATCAAACTTTCAATTTGTTGAAGATAGAGAGTGGTTAAATAGCTTTGCTAATTATAAGGTTGGTATAGATGGTATATCAATTCTCTTTATTGTTTTGACAACTTTTATTACTCCAATTTGTATAATTTCTGTAAATAATTCAATTAAAATTAGATTAAGAGATTTTCTTATCGCAATATTGGTAATGGAAAGTTTAATGATAGGAGTTTTTTGCTCACTTGATTTAGTAGTATTTTACTTATTCTTTGAAGCTGGTTTGATTCCTATGTTTTTAATTATTGGAATTTGGGGTGGAGAAAGGAGAGTTTATTCTGCTTTTAAGTTCTTCTTATATACCTTACTTGGTTCTGTCTTGATGTTGGTTGCGATAATTTCAATTTACTGGATAGCAGGCACCACTGATATAACTCAACTTTATGAATTAGGTATAGACAGTAAATATCAAAATTTGCTCTGGCTTGCATTTTTCTGTTCATTTGCTGTCAAGACTCCTATGTGGCCAGTTCATACTTGGTTACCAGATGCACATGTTGAAGCACCAACAGCAGGATCTGTTTTACTTGCTGCTATTTTATTAAAAATGGCAGGATATGGTTTTATTAGATTTTCCTTAGGACTATTTCCTTTAGCTTCTGAATTATTTACACCTTTAGTTTATTCATTGAGTGTAATCGCAATTGTCTACGCATCTCTAGTAGCTCTAATGCAAGAAGATATGAAAAAATTAATAGCATATTCTTCAGTTGCTCATATGGGATTTGTAACTTTAGGTATTTTTACAAACACACAACAAGGTATTGAAGGTAGTATAATTCAAATGATTAGCCATGGACTTGTATCAGCTGCATTATTTCTGTGTGTTGGCGTAGTTTATGACCGAATGCATTCAAGACTTATTAAGACATATGGTGGCCTAGTTTCAGTTATTCCAAAATATTCAATCCTATTTATGTTATTTACTTTAGCAGCATTGGGACTGCCTGGAACTAGTGGTTTTATAGGTGAATTTTTAATCTTAATGGGTGCCTTTAAAGATAATTTTTTAGTAGCAGTTATTGCAAGTCTTGGGGTTATTTTTGGAGCAGCATATATGCTTTGGCTATATAGAAGGGTAGTCTTTGGAAAATTGATCAATAAAGACCTTTTAAATATTCCTGACTTGAATAGTTCAGAAAAATTTATCCTATGGTCTTTGGCAATTCCAGTTTTATTCTTTGGTTTTTACCCAGAACCTCTTATTAATACAATTGAAGTATCTGTTAAAGACTTGATTGAAATGTATAATTTTAACTTAAACATGTTTACACCTGAGGTCCAAAACAATGGATAACTTTTACTTAATTTCTCCAGAAATTTTTATTTCTTTATCTATAATGCTTTTACTACTTTTTGGAGTTTTTAAAAAAAATAGTCAAAATTTAATTCAAAAACTTTCAGTGGGGTCTTTATTAATCACTGGGGTGTTAATTTATAATAATCATATTGATAAAAATATTTTTTTATTTAATTTTAGCTATATTATTGATGATCTTTCCTCATTTATGAAGATTCTTACAGTTATAAGTGGAGCTATTGTATTATTAATCTCAACTAAATATTTAAAAATATCTAAAATATTTTTAATGGAATATCCAATTTTAATACTTTCTTCAATTTTGGGAATGATGGTGATGATTAGTTCGAATGACCTTATGATTTTTTATATCGGTCTTGAATTGCAATCGTTGGCTCTATATGTTTTGGCATCATTTAATAGAGATCAATTAAAATCATCTGAGTCGGGGCTTAAATATTTTGTATTAAGTGCCCTTTCTTCAGGTCTACTTCTTTATGGCTGTTCTTTAATTTATGGATTCTCTGGATCAACTAATTTCAATGTTATCAGTGACACAATGAACTCAACTCATTATGGTCTTACATTCGGAATAGTTTTTATTCTAGTGGGATTAGCATTTAAAATATCAGCAGTACCATTTCATATGTGGGCGCCAGATGTGTATGAAGGGTCTCCTACTTCAGTGACGTTATTTTTTGCAATTGTGCCAAAAGTTGCAGCTCTAACAGTGTTTATTAGATTTTTATATGTTCCATTTGTTAATATGATTGAGCAGTGGCAACCTATCTTAATATTTCTATCAATTGCTTCAATGATATTTGGGGCCATTGCTGCAATTGGACAAAAAAATTTAAAAAGATTGATAGCCTATAGTTCTATAGGTCATATTGGATATATATTAGCAGGTTTATCGATTGTTACAAATGAGGGTATACAAAGCTCTATAGCTTATATTTCTATTTACTTAGTAATGAATCTTGGTTTGTTCAGCTGTTTATTAATGATGAAAAGAAATGATCAATATTTTGAATCTATAGATGATTTATCTGGATTATCAAAAAACCACCCAGTTTTAGCATTATCTTTAATGATTATACTTTTTTCATTGGCAGGAATTCCACCATTAGCAGGTTTTTTTGCTAAGTTTTATATTTTTAAATCTGTTATTGAACAATCGATGTATTTCTTAGCAATTGTCGGTTTATTATCAACTGTGATTGCTGCCTTTTATTACTTAAGAATAATTAAAGTCATTTATTTTGATGAAGAAAAAGAAAAATATGACACTGATCACAGTAATTGGTTAAGAATATCATTAACTTTTTCAACATTGTTAATTCTTTTGTACTTTATCTTTCCCAGCAAATTAGTGGAAATTGTATCCAGAATTAATATTATTTGATGAAGATAAAAAAGTTTAATTTTAAAATCATAAACAGTACAAACGATAGAGCATTTCAGATAATTAAAAACACTAATAATAAATCAGGAATTGTTATCGCTGAGAAACAGAAAAGAGGAAGAGGTCAATATGGTAAAAAATGGACCTCATTTAAGGGAAATTTATTTGTTAGTATTTTTTTCCAAGTTAACATGGTTCAATTATCATTGAATAATTTGACAAAAATAAACTGTCTTTTGGTAAAAAAATTATTATCAAATTTTTATAAAGATAAAATT
>Ga0307986_10000513_pt1 | contig 28944 bp, 23 predicted proteins | sample EllFjometageno82_FD_203170 | JGI IMG/M metagenome (GOLD analysis project Ga0307986, IMG submission 203170) | Marine microbial communities from Ellis Fjord, Antarctic Ocean - #82 | ecosystem: Environmental > Aquatic > Marine > Unclassified | place: Southern Ocean | collected 2014-10-09 | reverse complement strand
GCTGGAAAACCCCACTGGGAGCAAGACTAAGTAGAGATGACACTGTTGCAAAACTAAAAGCCGTCTTTGGCTAGTCATCAGGGTTAGTTGCTTGAGCTTGAGAGTGATCTTAAGCCTAGAGAAATGATAAGTTTAAATGACAGAACCCGGCTTATAGTTTATCTGGCAAACTTATTAACATATTGAGACAATCTATTTTTTGATGTTCACCTTTTGATTCATAATTGAATCACTTCTGTTCCCTTTTTTCACTTTTAACTTGTACCATAAGATCATCCATTAATTGATTTGAGAAACAATAGTGATATCAAGATATTACAATAGCCGTCCAAAACGTTCCAAACGACTTAAAATGAACGTATTGACTCTAGTTTAAAAAACCCATATTGTCCCATGTATTCCCAAAAATGGAATTTATGAGATATAAAAAATATGTTTTTATCTACCTACGAGAACAGAATAGACAAAAAAGGAAGGGTGTCAGTGCCAGCAAGCTTTAGGTCGCATCTTTCAAACCTTGGATATAATGGTCTTATCTGCTACCCGTCATTCAATAATCAGTCAATTGAGGCTTGCTCACAAAATAGGATTGAAAAACTTTCAACAAGCATCGACTCTCTAAGTCCATTTGAAGAGAAAAGAGATTTTTTTGCCACTTCAATTTTATCTGAAAGTGTGAATTTACAATTTGATGGTGAAGGTAGAATTTCACTTTCACCGAAATTATTAAAACATGCAAAAATTAAAAATAGCATGTTATTTGTTGGTCAAGGTCAAACATTTCAAATATGGGAACCGACAGCATTCGAAAAATTTAAGGTTAACGCAAGAAAAAAAGCAAACTTGAATAGAGCAAGCCTTAGATGGGAAAAAACTTTTAATAACAATGAGGGGAAATAAAAATGACAATTAACTTTAAAGCACCAGAGATAAAAGAATTACAGCCACGATTATTAGTTATGGGAGTAGGTGGAGCAGGTGGAAATGCGATTAATGAAATGATTGATAATGGTTTACAAGGAGTAGAGTTTATAGCTGTAAATACAGATGCTCAAGATCTAAAATTAAGTAAAGCTAAAGCTAGAATTCAAATTGGTCTAAATTTAACCAAAGGTTTAGGTGCAGGCGCTAAAATTGATATTGGTCAAGCAGCTGCAGATGAATCTTTAAATGAAATTATAAATACTTTACAAGGTGCAAATATGGTTTTTATTACTGCTGGTATGGGTGGTGGAACTGGAACTGGTGCTGCACATGTTATTGCAAGAGCTGCAAAAGAATTAAATATTTTAACAGTTGGAGTTGTTACGCTTCCTTTTTTGTATGAAGGTCCTTCAAGAATGAGAAGAGCTCAACAAGGTCTAGAAGAATTAAGAAAACATGTTGATACAATTATTGTAATTCCAAACCAAAATCTATTCAAAATTGCTAATGAACAAACTACGTTTGAAGAGTCTTTTAATCTTTCAAACAATGTTTTGATGCATGGAGTACAAAGTGTGACAGATTTAATGGTTAGACCTGGAATTATTAATTTAGATTTTGCTGATGTTGAAACTGTAATGGCTTCAATGGGTAAGGCAATGATGGGAACTGGAGAAGCTGAAGGAGAAGGTCGAGCATTAAAAGCTGCTGAAATGGCAATTAGCAATCCATTAATTGATGATTATACTTTAAAAGGTGCAAAAGGATTATTGGTAAACATAACTGGTGGCAAAGATCTTAAACTTTTTGAGGTTGATGAAGTTGTAAATAAAATAAGAGCAGAAGTAGATGCCGAGGCAGAAGTAATAATAGGCGCTATAACCGATGTATCACTTGATGGTAAAATTAGAGTGTCAATTGTTGCAACTTCACTAGACGGACAACAGCCTGAGAGTAAATCAGTTGTTAATATGGTTCATAGAATACAGAATAGAAACCCTGGATATTCTGACTTTACAAATGCAGGATCTGTTCAATCATTTAATTTTTCACCAACAATGTCTAGCCCGATTACACATGGGGCGAATGCATTAAAGTTAGAGAATGAAATTATTGCAGAGCCTGTTATAGATAAATCTACGTCAGAAATGATGAATGAACAAACTGCCAATAACCACCAAGTTGAGAATATTATTGAAGACAATCAACCTAATGATTATGAGCAATCTTTTTCGGAAGAATCGCATAATGCTACCAACCAAACTGAAGAAAGTAATTCAATAGAAGTTGAAAATGCTTCTAATGGACTTGAAAACTTTGGTGTAGAAGGTGAGTCAACTCCAGACTTATTTAATACAGAAACTGAAGAATTGTTATCTACAGAAAATATTGAAAATAATTCTGAGAATGATGATCTTGAAATTCCTGCATTTTTAAGAAGACAAAAAAATTAATGGTTTTAAAAAAAAATGAATGCCACCATAATACCAGATGTGAGAAATCATTATCCGGTATTGCTAAGCGAATTAATTAGCATTATTACCCCTCAATATGGTGGCACGTTTATCGACTGTACGTTTGGTCAAGGTGGATATACAAAAAAAATCTTGAGTTTTGCAGATACAAAAGTAATAGGTTTAGACAGAGATTTAGATAGTTTTAAAAAAGCCGAAGAGATAAAAAAAGAATTTGATTATAGGTTTCAATTTAAAAATGCAAAATTTAGCCAACTTGATAATTTAAAACTTAAAAACGAGAATATCAAAGCAGTAATTTTTGATTTAGGTTACTCTTACACTCAAATAAAAGACCCTAAAAAAGGACTTTCCTTTCAAACTATTGGTGAACTTAATATGAAAATGGGAATTAATGATTTCTCAGCAAAAGAAGTAATTAATTTTTTAGATGAAAAAGAACTCGCTCAAATATTTAAATATTTTGGAGACGAAAAAGATAGTAAAAGAATTGCACATAATATCGTAGAAGATAGAGCAACAAGAGAAATAACTACAGAAGAATTGGTAAGAATTATAGAATCGTCAAAAAGAAAAAAAAATCAAAAAACACATAGTGCTACAAAAATTTTTCAAGCTTTAAGAATTTTTGTTAACAAAGAAATTAGTGAATTAATCTATGGACTCATTAATGCAGCAAAAGTTGTTAAAAAAGATGGTGTTATAGCCGTTGTTACCTTCCACTCTCTTGAAGACAGGATAGTTAAATATTTTTTTAAAAGTTTAACAGAAAATAAAAGCATATCTCGATATTTACCAAAGAGTGAGGAGAAAATTAATTTATTTAAATCTATTAAGAAAAAACCAATCGTTCCATCAGCCAAAGAAATTGAAGAAAATCCACCCTCTAGATCAGCAAAATTAAGATACGTTATAAAAAAAGAGACTTTTTATGATTTTGAAACAGATATTTTAGATAAATTTAAATATTTGATTGACATTGAAAATTTATCAAAAAAACTATGAAGAAAACAGTATTATTAATTATCTTTACATTAATCTTAGCAACATCTTTAGTAAAAAATTCTACAAAAGAGATTGAAGATAAAATTTTTGTTCTAAAGGGGTCTATTAGGTCTCTAAATATAGAATTTGGAGATGTAATGTTGGAGTATAATTTTTTAAGTTCACCAAGTAAATTAATTCAATATCAAAACAAGTATTTTGAAAAAGATTTAATTAAAATTGATATTATGAAGATTAAAGAAATAACAGAGAAAAATAACATTATGAAATTAACTGATTTCATAAAAAAAGAGTAATTATGAGTAATAAAGATGACAAAATTTTTTTAGAAGAGTATGAAAATGAATTCTCATACAGGAAAAGCAAAACAAATTTAAATATACAATTTAATAGAATTGCTTTTATTTTTTTTGGTTTTTTAACGATTTCAATCGTTTTTTCAATACAACTACTTCACTTAGGTGCATCAAAAAAAATATCCCATAATACAAAATCGAAAATTGACAATAAAAACTATAGAGCCGATATAATCGATCGAAATGGAAACTATTTAGTTAAAACAGTAAGCTCTATAAATATTGGCATCAATCCAATTGACGTTATTGATAAAAAAAAATTATTAATTAACCTTCAATTAATATTTCCAAACAAAAATTATTTTAAAATTCGGAAAAAACTTGATAGAGGAAAATTTTTTTATTTTGAAAAAAAAATTTCTCCAGAAAACTATGAAAAAATTATGCTGCTAGGAGATAAATCAATTAAGTCTGAAGAAAAATTAACAAGAATATATCCCCAAAGAAACCTTTTTAGTCATATTATTGGTCAGATAGATGACAATAATCAAGGTATATCTGGTATTGAAAAATCTTTTGATAAAGAATTAAAGTTAATGACAAAGCCCCTTAGCTTAACTGTTGATGCGGATATACAGTTTTTAATCAGAGAGGAATTGATAAAATTTCATTATATATTTAGAAGTAAGGGTAGTGCAGCAATTTTAATGAATGTTAATAATGGTGAAATTATTTCAATGATTTCATATCCAGATTTTGATCTCAATAGAAGAGAAACTGTAAATGATTTAAACTTTATAAATAGGGCCACTAAAGGTGTTTATGAATTAGGTTCAGTATTTAAAACTTTTACAGTAGCCGCAGGATTGGAAGAAGGCCTTATAGAGATGGATACAGAATTTTTGAATTTAGAAAAAAAACTAAAATGTGGAAACAGCACTATTACAGAATATGATGATAAAATACCATCTGATCTTACAGTTGAACAAATTTTAATTAGATCAGGAAACATAGGCTCTGTAAGAATTGGACAAAGGTTGGAAATAGATAAATTAAAATCATTTTTAGGTAAAATAGGAGTTTTAAAAAAAATTGATTTTGATATTGAGGAAGTGGGTGAGCCAATTTCTTTTAGATGGGGGAAATGTAAATTAGCAACTGTTTCGTTTGGACATGGAATAACCACAACACCTCTTCAACTAGCTAAAGGTTATGCAATTGTAACAAATGGAGGTTTTGACATTAAACCTAGTTTGATTAAAAATAATTTAGATCTTGGTAAGAATAGCAAGAGAATTATTAAAAAAGGGGTATCAAAAAAAATAAACTCAATATTAAGAAAAATTGTAACAACAAAAGAGGGGACAGCAGAATTTGCAAACATAGAAGGATATGAGGTTGGTGGCAAAACTGGAACTGCTCAAAAAACAAAAATAGGTGGATACACAAGGGCAAAAGTTAATACTTTTGCAGCTATATTTCCAACATCTAAACCTAAATATGTGATGGTAGTGCTATTAGACGAACCAAAAACATCAGCAGATTATATTTATGAATATAAAAATAAAAAGGGCTCATACAAAGGAACCCCATTTAATACAGCTGGGTGGACTTCAGTTGAAGTTGCTGGCAAGATTATAGAAAAAATTGGGCCTATTTTAGCCACAAAATATATAGAAAATTAACCGATAGATGATCATTGGTAATTTTTTCAAGAAAGTAAAATCAAAATATAAAAATCATAATTTTGCAGGTCTTTGCTTTGATAGCTCAAAGTGTAAAAAAGGAAATATTTTTTTTGCGATAAAAGGAACAACAGTAAATGGTAATAAATTTATAAATCATGCAATCCAAAAAGGTGCAGGTACTATAGTCTCGTCAGAAGTATTTGAAGGATATAAAAAAGATGTATTATATATCAGATCTTCCAATGTAAGAAAATTACTGTCTGAAACTGCTTATGTCATTTATAAAAAAAAACCAAAGAATATAATTGCTGTAACAGGAACAAATGGAAAATCATCAATTGCTGATTTTTATTTTCAAATATTGAAATTAAATAAAAGAAAAGTAGCCTCAATTGGAACGTTAGGAATTAAAAAAGGAAATCAAATTATCAGTGTTTCAAATACAACATTAGATCCGATTAAATTAGGCAAAGTTTTAAATCAACTAAAAAAAGAAAATATTAACGATGTTATATTGGAAGCATCTAGTCATGGACTTAAGCAAAATAGATTAGATGGTCTAAAATTTAAAACAGGTATATTCACCAACTTGTCACATGATCATTTAGATTATCATAAAACATTTAAAGATTATTTAAAATCAAAACTATACTTATTTCAAAAATTACTTGAAAAAAATGCAAACGTAATTACTGATTCAACTATTATTCAATATAAAAAAATTAAAAATATAGCGATCAAAAGAAAATTAAATATTCTAACAATTTCAAAAAATAAAAGTAATTTAGAAATAATTTCTCATCAATACCATAATAATGAACAAATAATTAAAGTTAGATATAAAAAAAAGATCTATAAATTTAGGACATCTTTAGTGGGAAAAATTCAGATTAAAAATGTTTTAATGGCAATGTTAGCAGCAACTAAAAGTAATATAAAATTTAATAAAATAATCAATATAATAGATAAATTGAAACCAGTAGATGGGAGATTTCAGAATATTGGGAACATAAAAAATAATTCAAAAGTTATATTAGATTATGCACATACACCGGAGGCGCTTAAAACTTGTTTACTCAATTTAAAAGATCAATTTAAAAACAAAAAAATTTCAATAGTTTTTGGTTGTGGTGGAAATAGAGATAAAGCTAAGAGACCAATGATGGGTAAAATCACCAATCAATACTGTGATAATATTTATTTAACTGATGACAATCCAAGAAATGAGAACCCAAGAATTATTAGAGACTTTATAAAAAAAAATATAGATAAATCAAAAATTTATGAAATTCCAAATAGGGCTGAAGCAATTAAAAAAGCAATATTTGATCTAAAAACTGGTGATATACTTGTTATAGCAGGAAAGGGACATGAAGAGACACAAGATTATGGTAAAATCAAAAAAATATTTTCTGATAAAGAAGAAATATTAAAAAATATTAAGGTTAAGAATAAAAGCCTCTCCAATAATTTTAAATTAAATATCTTAAAAGAATTAAGTAACTCAAGTAGTGTTTCTACTAAATTAAAACTTGTGAACGCATCGATTAATTCTAAAGAAATTAATAAAAATGATATCTTTTTTGCAATCAAAGGAAAAAATAAAGATGGAAATTTATTTATCAATGAAGCTTTAAAGAATGGTGCTTCTTTAATAATAACAGATAAATTAAAGAATGATAAAAACCAAATAAGGGTAAAAAATACTTTAAAATTTTTAACAGAAGCTTCTTCAATATTAAGAGAAAATAGTGATAGTAAGATTATAGGAATTACTGGCAGTTGTGGAAAAACCTCACTTAAAGAATTAATAGGAAAATCTTTAAATAAGATTTGTAATGTCACTTATTCCCCAAAATCATTCAACAATAAGTTTGGAGTTCCGTTAAGCTTATTTAATCTAAAAAAAAATGATAACTTCGGTATTTTTGAGATAGCTATGGACAAAAAAGGAGAAATTGATTTTTTATCTAAAGTAATAAAACCAGATGTGGGTATTATAACCAATATTTCATATGCCCATATAAAAAATTTTAAAAACATTAAGGCTATAGCGCAGGCAAAATCAGAAATTATTCAAAATATAAAAAAAGATGGCTTTCTTGTTTTAAATGGAGATGATCATTTTTATAACTTCCATAAAAAAATGGCTTTAAATATAAAGTTAAAGATCATTACTTTTAGTATAAAAAACAAAAGTTCCAATATCTACCTAAAATCGGTAAAAAAAGAAAAATCTAAATATAAAATTTTTGTAAAAGTAGATAATTTAAACAAATATTTTTATCTTAGTACACCATATGAAAATGATATAAAAAATTTATTAGCCGCTATTGCAGTAATCTCAATATTTAAAGATATAAACAAATTAGATAATAATATATTTTACAAATATCAAATACCAGATGGTCGTGGTGATATTTCACATATTAAATTACTAAAGAAAAATTTTTATTTAATAGATCAAAGCTACAATTCAAACCCCATGTCTATGCGTTCTGCTTTAAAAAATTTCGATACGATTAAGACAAAGTCATCAAAAAAGCATTTAATTCTTGGAGATATGTTGGAATTGGGTAAATATGCCAAAAAATTACATTTAAAAGTTATTAATGATATTAACAAAACATCTATTATAAATGTAAATGTCTTTGGTAAATATATGGGTGATTCATTTAGAGCTCTTCATGAGAGTAAGAAGGGTTCGATTCTAAAAGATAAATCAGAAATAATTAATTTGATTAAAAATAATATAAATCATAATGATTATTTGATGATTAAAGGATCAAATTCTACAGGCCTTAATAAGCTAACAAGTGATATAAAAAAAGGAAAAACCAATGCTTTATAGCCTTATATTAGGATTAATAGATCAATACAGCTTTCTTAATGTTTTTAAGTATCTTACCTTTAGAACCGGATTGGCAATGTTTACATCTTTGGCGGTAGTTTTATTTGTTGGGACACCTTTTATTAAATTTTTTTCAGCAAGACAAATTTTAAATCCAATACGAGAAGATGGACCATCAGATCATATCATAAAAAAAATTGGAACCCCAACAATGGGTGGAGTATTAATACTTTTGGGATTATTTTCAGGAATTCTTTTATGGGGAAATTTATCTAGTCACTATGTCTGGTTCTTACTTTTTATAGTTACATGCTTTGGCTTGTTGGGTGCTTATGATGATTATAAAAAAATCAAATTTAAAAACTCCTCTGGTATCTCATTTAAGTTTAAAATTATTGCCCAGATTTTAATAGCTCTAGCAGCTATACTTATGTTGTCTCATTTTTCAGAACATAAGGAACTAACTAATTTGTATTTTCCATTTTTTAAAAATTTAATAATAAATCTTGGATGGTTTTTTGTACCTTTTTCTGTATTTGTAATTGTAGGATCTTCAAATGCGGTAAATTTAACAGACGGTCTTGATGGTTTAGCTACGGTGCCTGTAATATTGGTAGCAGCATGTTTTGCTTTTATTAGTTATGTTACTGGAAATATTTTATTTTCTGAATATTTAAAGATAACTTATATTGAGGGCATGGGTGAGGCGTCTGTTTTTTGTGGAGCAATAATTGGATCTTGTTTAGGTTTTTTATGGTTTAATGCACCACCTGCAAAAATATTTATGGGTGACACAGGATCTCTAGCATTAGGTGGATCGCTTGGGGCTATTGGAATAATTACAAAACATGAAATTGTGTTAGCAATAACAGGAGGATTATTTGTATTGGAAGCAGTTTCAGTTATTGTTCAAGTGTTGTCATTTAAATTAACAGGGAAAAGAGTTTTTAGAATGGCTCCTATTCATCATCATTTTGAAAAAAAAGGTTGGGCTGAACCAACTGTAGTCATAAGGTTTTGGATAATTTCAATAATTCTTGCGATGATTGGGTTAGCTACATTGAAACTTAGATAATGTTAAAAAATCAAAATATCTTTCATCAAAAAAAGATTTTAGTTTATGGGCTGGGAAAAAGTGGCCTTTCCACATTTAAGTTTCTAAAAAAAGAAAATGAAATTTATTTATTTGATGATAAAAAAAATAAAGAAAACAATATTGGAATAAAAAAAAATTTAATTAGCTATCAAAAACTATTAAAAAAGAACATTGATTACATAATAATTAGCCCGGGAATAGATATTAAAAAATGTAGCCTTAGTAACTATTTAAAAAAAAATTCAAAAAAGATTTATACAGATTTAGATATTTTTTATGATTTTTATGCCATGAACAAAAATATAACAATTACAGGTACAAATGGTAAATCTACTACTGCTAAAATTTTATATGAGGTTTTAAAGGACCAAAAATTTGATGTGCGATTAGTTGGAAATATAGGTAACCCTATTTTATTGGAAAAAAATATCACGAGCAAGACAATTTTTGTAGTAGAAGCATCATCTTACCAGTTAGAGTACAGCAAGTTGTATAGATCTAATATTTCAGCGATATTAAATATTTCACCAGATCATCTAGAAAGACACAATACCCTAAAAAAGTACATTAGAGCAAAATTTAAAATTGTGAAAAATCAAACCAAAAAAGATTACGCAATATTGAATATGAAGAACCTTTATATTAAGAGAGAGATAAAGATTAAAAATTTTTTACCAAAATTAATTAAAATAAATAAATATATAGATTTGAAACTTATAAAAGAAATAAATAATCCATATTTTTACAGCGAAAGTAATAGAGAGAACCTATCTTTTGTTCTTCAAATCTCGAAAATACTAAGGATTAAAAAAAATAATTTGTTTAAAACATTAAAAAAATTCAAAGGATTAAAATATAGGCAACAGATAATTTTTAGATCTAAAGATCTAACCATTATTAATGATTCAAAATCTACTAGTTTTTCATCTTCTGTAAGTATTTTAAAATCAATGGCTAATGTTTCTTGGATAGTGGGCGGTCTAGCAAAAAAGGATGATAAATTTTTATTATCAAAAATTAATTGTAAAAGTTTTAAAGCTTATATTTTTGGAAAAAATAAAAGTATTTTTATAAGTGAATTAAAAAATATAATAAGTTGTGAGTCTTTTGCAAATCTAAAACCTTTAATTAAAAAAGTTTTTTTAGATATAAGAAACGATAGGTATAAAACACATAAAACTATTCTTTTTAGTCCGGCCGCAGCTTCTTTCGATAGTTTTAAGAATTTTGAAGAAAGAGGTAAATATTTTAATAATCTTATTAAAAAAAATAAAAGTGTTTAACAATATTTCAATTTATAGACTTTATTCGGGATGGTGGAAAAATATTGATAAAGTAATTTTTTTACTAATTATTCTTTTATTTAGTTTGGGGTTATTTTTTTCATTAGCCTCCACTTCTTTAATTGCATCAGATAGACTAGAAACTAATAGTTATTTTTTTTTTTTTAAACATTTGGCATATGTTTTCATTGGAATAATAATTTTAATATTTTTTTCATCTTTAACGGAAAAAAACCTTTTTAGACTATCTATTGTTTTATTTTTTATTTCTTTATTGTTTTTATTTCTAGTACCGATAATAGGTACAGAAGTTAATGGGGCAAAACGATGGCTTGATTTAAATTTTTTACCTAGATTTCAGCCAGTAGAACTTATTAAACCTTTTATAATAATTTTTCTTGCCACTATTTTAAGCAGTGAAAAAAATATTCATGTTTATTATAAATATTGTGTAAGTTTTTTTGCGATAGTTCCCACATCCTTTTTATTAATGATACAACCTGATATTGGACAAACATTGCTTATTTTTTTATCATGGATAACTTTGGTTTTTATTTCTGGAATAAGCTTAATGATATTCCTAGCTTTTTTTGGGGTCTCGTTAGTATCTTTAATCTATATGGTTTTTTATATTTCGAAATTCGAATACATAAGAAAAAGAATTTTTTCTTTTTTTAATCCTGAGACAGGAACACATGGTGCACAAGCAGCAAAATCTATTGATGGTATATCAAGTGGTGGTTTTTTTGGAAAAGGCATTGGAGAAGGGACGTTAAAATATAAAGGATCAGAAGCGCACACTGACTTCATAATTTCTGTAATATCCGAAGAGTTTGGTGTTGTTATAATTATTTTAATATTGGCAATGTTTTTATTTTTTATCTACCGTGTATTTAAAAAAGTTTATTTAGAGGAAAACGAAAAAATAAAACTAGTTCTAGTAGGGTCAATTACTATAATTGTAGTCCAAACTTTAATCCACATAGGTGTTAATATAGGATTACTCCCAACAACTGGTATGACACTACCTTTCTTAAGCTATGGTGGGTCTTCAATCTTAGGTGTGTCTATTCTTTCTGGTATAATCTTAAATTTAACTAAAAGAAAAGTTAATTAATATGAAAAATATTTTGATTAGTACAGGTGGTTCTGGCGGACATGTAGTGCCGGCAACAATACTCTATGAGCATTTAAAAAAAGAATATAATCTTGTAATGACATCAGATGTCAGGGGAATTGAATTTCTACATAAGGAAAAATATAATATAAAAATTATTAATACACCTAAAATATCTAGAAATATTTTTTTATTACCATTTCAGATTACTTCATTAATACGCTTAATTTTTAAATCACTTTTTCTTTTGAAAAGTAAAAATATTGAAATATTAATTTCAACTGGGGGATATATGTCATTACCTTTGTGTGTTGCATCTAAAATCCTTAATATAAAAATTTTTTTATTTGAACCAAATTTAGTTTTAGGTAGATCAAATAAATTTTTTATTAGTATTTGTCATAAAATATTTTGTTATTCGAATAAGATTAAAAATTTCCCGAATAGTTTAAAAAATAAAATTTCTTTAATTCCGCCTTTATTACGCAAAGAATTCTATAATATTAAAGAAATTAAGAACAACAATAAAAATATAAATTTATTGATAATAGGAGGAAGTCAAGGCGCAAAGTTATTTGATACAGTGCTTGAAAACTCAATCATAAAATTATCAAAAAAATATACTTTAAAAGTTTATCACCAAACTGGTCAAAATAATTTTGAAAGATTAAAACTGTTTTATCAAATAAATAAAATTGATAACGAATTATTTAATTTTAATGAAGACATTTTAATTTTTATGAAAAAATCGAATCTATGCTTAACTAGAGCTGGAGCCTCGACATTAGCAGAGCTGGTTTTTTTAAATGTACCCCATTTAGTCATTCCATTACCAACAGCGAAGGATAATCACCAATTTGAGAATGCATTTTTTTATAATCAGTTGGGATGTAATTGGATTTTAAATCAAAATGAAATTAATGACCAAAATCTTGTAAATAAATTATTCGATATTATTGATAATAAAGAAGAGTATCTAAATAAAAAAAAAAATATGAAAAATTTTAACTATCAAAATACGTGGAATAATATAAATCTTCAAATTATATCTAGTATTAATGAAAATTGAATTAGCAAAAACTGAAATAATACATTTTGTTGGTATAGGTGGAATCGGAATGAGTGGTCTGTCTTTGATAATGAAAGGCATGGGGTTTAAAGTCCAGGGTAGTGATATAGCCAATAATAAAAATATTGAACGCATAAAAAAACAAAAAATTAAAATTTTCATTAACCATACAAAAAAGAATATTAAAAATGCCACAATTTTAGTTATTTCATCGGCCATAAAAAAAAATAATCCAGAATTAATCGAAGCAACAAGAAAGCAATTACCAGTTTATAAGAGAGGGGAGATGTTGGCTCATATAGTATCTTTAACAAAGAATATCGTTGTTACAGGTTCTCATGGTAAAACGACTACAACCTCATTACTTGCTGCAATATTTTCTAAAACAAAATTAGATCCTACAATTATAAATGGAGGAGTACTTAATTCTTTAAATAATTCTGCTAAACTTGGAAAAAGTGATTGGTGCATACTAGAAGCAGATGAATCTGATGGTAGCTTCATACACGTACCACCTACCTATTCAATTATTACAAATATTGATAGAGAGCATATGGATTATTATAAATCAATGAATGAACTTAAAAATTTATTTATAAGATTTATCAATAAAGTCCCATCTTTTGGAAAGTCATTTATTTGCATAGATGATAAGAACAGTGTTGAGCTACTTAAAAAGATTAAAATAAAAAATTATTATACATATGGAATAAATCCAAAATCTCAATTTCATATTAAAGGCATAAAACAACTAAAAGAGTTTTCGGAATATGATCTATCAATTAAGCTACCTGGAAAAAAATATATAAACATTAATAAGATTAGGATACCCCTTCTTGGACTCCACAATATTAGAAATGCTACAGCTGCCGCCGCAGTAGCTTCAACAATCGGTATATCTAAAAGTATTATAAAAAAAGGATTGAAAGAATTTAAAGGGGTTGAAAGAAGGTTTAATAAAATATTTACATTTAGAGAGACAAACTTTTATGATGATTATGCACATCACCCAACAGAAATTAAAGAAGTTTTAAATGGAGTAAAAGCTGCTTATAAAAAACATGAGATAATCTGTATATTTCAACCTCATAGAATATCCAGGTTAAAAGACCTTAAGAAAGAATTTAGCCTGTCTTTCAAAAAAGCTGACACTGTAATTTTATGTCCAGTTTATACGGCAGGAGAAAAATTGAAATTAGGATTCAACTATAATAACTTTGCTAAAGATATTATTAAAAATTCAAATGTTAAGCTTTTTTTGATTAAAGATCAGTACCAATTAGCTAAATTTATAAAACATAATATTTATGGAAAAAAAATTGTTGTTGGGATGGGTGCAGGCACTATTTCTTCTTGGATGAGGGAGATGCCAAAATTAATACAATGTTAGTTGATGAAATAAAAAAATTTTCTGATGAAATCACTAGTAAGATCTATTTTGACTACGATCTCAAAAAAAGTAATTGGTTTAATATTGGTGGAAAAACCAAAATTTATTTTAAGCCGGAGTCTTTATCTGATTTAGTTATATTTTTAAGAAAATTTGGATATCATAAAAAAATTTATATTCTAGGAGCTGGTTCTAATACTTTAATAAGTGATAAAACTTTTGATGGTATAGTAATTAAATTAGGAAAAAATTTTTCAAATGTCTCATTATTACCTAACAGCATTATTGTAGCTGGTAGTGCCTGTACAGACAAAAAATTATCTGATTTTGCATTAGAAAATGAAATAGGTGGTTTGGAGTTTTTAGCATGTATACCAGGAACTATTGGAGGTGGTTTAAAAATGAATGCTGGTTGTTTTAATAAAGAATTTAAGGACATACTGATTTCTATTCAAGCGATTGATCGATTAGGACGTGTCATAACAATTCCAGCAGATAAAGTTAACTTTGAATATAGAAACAATGATCTGCCAGAGGATTTAATTTTTTTAAGCGCTTCATTCAAGGGTCGAACTAAAGATAAAGTTGAAATCGAAAATGAAGTTGTTAAATTAAAAAAAAAGAAAGACAACACTCAACCAACTAAAATAAAAACAAGTGGTAGTACATTCAAAAACCCTATTAAACAAACCGATAAAAAAGTTTGGCAGCTCATTAAAGAATCTGTGCCACTAGGATCAACTTTTGGAGATGCTGGTATTTCAGATAAACACTGTAATTTTTTTGTAAACAAAAATAATGCAACATTTAATGATATGAATAAATTAATAGAATTTGTAAGGGAAAGAGTAGAAGAAAAAACTGGAATTAAATTAGAAAAAGAAATTAAGATATTAGAATAACAATGAAAAAAAAAATTTTAATTCTTTGTGGGGGCATTTCAAAAGAACGTTTGATAAGCTTGGATACAGGAAAACAAGTCGCCAAAGCATTGAAAAAGAATCTATACAAAGTTTTGTTATGTGAACCAGACAATAATCTATTAAAAAAAATAAAATTTTTTAAACCAAATATAATATTTAATGCATTACATGGTCAATTCGGAGAAGATGGATATATTCAGACTATTTTAGAGACACAAAATATTCCTTATACTCATTCTGGTGTTATTGCTTCATCAATAGCAATGGATAAAGAAATTTCTAAAAAGATTTTTATAAAAAATAAAATCTTAACACCAAAATATATTAAATTTAATTATGAGAATAATAAATTTGATATTGTTAAAATGATAGAGAAAAAATTAAATTTTCCAGTTGTTATTAAACCTGTAAATGAGGGCTCAAGTGTACATGTACACATTTGCAACAAAAAAAATATTAAAAAAAGATTAAATGAATTAAGCATTTATAATCAAATTTTGATTGAAGAGTTTATACCGGGTAGAGAAATTCAGGTTGCTATCATGGGTAATAAAAAACTCGGTGCTATAGAGCTAAAACCAAAAAGAAAATTTTATGATTACGAAGCAAAATATAATTCAAATTCAAAAACAGAACATATAATACCCGTTAATTTGAATAAAAGAGATTTAAATAAAATTATGGACATCACATTGAAAGCCCATATGGCTATTGGTTGCAGAGGAGTAACTAGGTCTGATTTTAAGTTCTATAAAGGAAAATTTTATTTATTAGAAATTAACACACAACCAGGTATGACTAAACTTTCATTAGTACCAGAGATTGCAAACTATGCTGGCATAAGTTTCATAAAATTAATTGAATGGATTTTAAAAGATGCATCAATCAATAGGTAAAAAAAATAAAATAATAATATATCTAATATTTCTGGTAATATTGAGCACTACCAGTGGAAAATTTTTAGAGCAACCAAAAAAGTATTCATTAAAAATTAATAAAATTGAGGTTATGGGACTATCTAATGAAAAAAATGCAGAAATTAAAAATGATCTGAATAATATTTTTTATCAAAATATATTCTTACTAGGAAAAGAAGAAATTCAAAAGATCATGAATAAATATAACATTATAGAAGAATACAACATTAAGAAAATTTATCCCTCTACAATCAAGATAAAAGTAAGACCGACCAAATTTCTAGCAAAGATAAGTAGTGGCAGACAGCCAATAGTGGGCTCAAACGGTAAGCTGATATACAGTGAATCAAACGATGAAATATTGCCTTACATATTTGGTGAATTTAATTCAAAAGAATTTTTGAAATTCAAAAAAAACATTGAATTATCAAATCTTAATTTTAATGAATTTAAAACTGTATACTTTTTTCCCTCAAATAGATGGGATGTTCTAACAATTGACAATATTTTAATCAAATTGCCCAAACACAACATTCTAGAATCTCTTAACCTGGCACACAAAATAATAACCAGCGCTCAATTTAAAGAAAAAAATGTTATCGATTTGAGAATAAAAAAACATTTAATTATAAAATAATGGGCAGCAATAATTATCAAGTATATTTTGACTGTGGTTTTTCTAGAATAAGAGCAGGTGCATTCAACAAAATTAATTTAAAGGAAACCTTTTATATAAAAAGTAAATTTCTTTTTGACCATTTAGAAATAGATACAGAAATTCAAAAGATTATTACTTTCCTAGAAAAAAATACCAACGAATATATTGGTGATGTAAATTTGATGATAGATAGCCCAGAAATGTTATCAATTGGTATTTCGGTATCAAAAAAAATTGATGACTCACACCTAAGAAAAGAAGACATTCAATTCTTAGTTCAAGAAGCAAAACAGCAAATATTAAAACATTATAATAATCAAAATATAGTTCATATTGTAATTAATAATTATAAGATTAATAATATTGATTATGATTATTTACCACAAGATTTAAAATGCAACTTTATATCTTTAGATATTTTTTTTATTTGCTTGCCTATAGAAATAATAGAAAATTTTAAGAAACTTTTTTATAAATTTGATATTTTGGTCAATCAAATCACTTGTTCTAGTTATGCAAAAACTTTAAACTATAAAAATAATTTTTCTTCATATAAAGATATCTCATTTATTGATATTGGTTTTAGTAAAACCTCAATAACAACTTATATCAATAATAAAATTATTTATTCGAATGTTCTGCCTATTGGTGGAAACCATATCACAAAAGATATTTCTAAAGTTTTAAAGATAGACTTAGAGCAAGCTGAAAATTTAAAAATTAATTTTGGTAAAAATGAAGATCTTTTAATTAATAAGGATTTTTCTCTAGAGTTGCTGCAAAAAATAATCTTTGCTAGAACTGAAGAAATATTAGAAATATGTGTTGAATCCATTAAATTAAACTCGATTATAACAGGTCAGTTTAAAATGATCATAATGGGAGATGGTTCAAAAATATTAAATAATCAATATATGAACGAAATTTCATTTTTGAACGATATAGATCTTTTAGAAGAAACCAGTGAAGACATTTGTCAATCTGGGTTTAAACTGGTAACAGGATCAAATAAGCAAGAAGTAGTGATAGTTCCAAAAAAACATACAAAACAAGGTTTTTTTGAGAAACTTTTTCTTTTTTTTAAATAAGATAGTATTTTCCTGTAACATTTCTTGTTTTTCTTAATTGAATTCAAGAATTTATAAGAACTCAATGTCTGTTTTAAATCAAAAAACAATTAAAGAAATCATTACTCTCAACGGCGTTGGTCTGCACAGTGGATTAAAGGTAAATTTATTTATTAAACCAGCTGAACCAAATACTGGAATAATTTTTAAAAGAATAGATCTTAAAGAAAATAATATTGTAATTCCGAATCTTTTTAATGTCAGTAGCGCAGTTTTTTGTACAACTATATCAAATGAGAATGGAGCTAGCGTGTCCACTGTCGAGCATCTAATGGGAGCTTTATATGGACTGGGAATAGACAATGCTTTGATTGAAGTTGACAATCAAGAAGTTCCAATCTTAGATGGTTCTGCAAAGATTTTTGTTGAAGCAATAACTAAAGTGGGAATTAAAAATAGCGATGCACCTATAAAAATAATTAAAATAGAAAAAAAGATTGAATTTAATGATGGTAAAAAAACAATAAGTATTGAACCAAGTAAAGTTAGCCTAGATATCGATTTTGAACTCAGATATGAAAATGATTTAATAGGCATACAACGAAATTCAATTAAAGTTTTTGAATCTGATTTGAATGATGTTTATAACTCTAGAACGTTTTGTTTATTTGAAGATATAGAAAAGCTAAAAAAAATGGGATTAGCTAAAGGTGGAAGCTTAGATAATGCAATCGTTGTAAAAAATAATGAAATTCTCAATGAAAAAGGCCTCAGAAATGAAAAAGAATTTGTAAACCATAAAATTTTAGACTGTATGGGAGATTTATATCTTGCCGGCTATAAGATTATTGGAAAAATAATTTGTTCACAAGGTGGCCACAAACTAACAAATCAATTACTAAGAAAAGTTTTTGAAAATAATGACAATTTTTCACTAATAGAAATTAAAGAAAAAAACCTACCACATACTTTTATCAATAAAAGCCACCTAAGATCTATTGCTTAAACTTTTTTTCTGTATAAATTCTATCTAAATAAAATATTTTGATGAAGTTTTTAATTAGATTTAGTTTTATACTATTATTATCATTTCTATTTCAATCTTGCTCTAAAGATGGAAGAGTTGATTTAATTAAGGAAGTCGATCAAGAACAGGAAATGATATCGGCTTATACAGAAGGCATCAAAAACCTTAATAACGGTGACGCGTTTTATGCAGCGAAGAAATTTTTAGAATCCGAGTTGCTATTTCCTCAGTCGGATTGGGCACCAAAGTCTGCTTTAATGGCTTCTTACTCTTATTATATTAAAGACTATTATGTGGAAGCAATATTTAATTTAGAAAGATTTATTAGCACATACCCCAAAAATAATAAAATTGATTACGCTCATTATTTACTGGCAATCTGTTATTATGAAACAATAGAAGATGAAAAAAAAGATCTTCAACCATTAATTTCTGCCAGAAAAGAATTTAACTTTGTAATTAATAATTATCCCAATACTGATTTTGCATTAGATTCAAAATTTAAGATTGATTTAATTAAAGATGTTATGGCATCTAAAGAAATGTATTTAGGAAGGCATTATATAAAAAAAGAAAAGTGGATTCCCGCAATTAATAGATTTAAAAATATTTTAAAAAATTACGAAACAACAATTTATTCAGAGGAAGCAATTCACCGATTGGTAGAAATTTATTATAGGATTGGATTGGATGATGAGGCTAAAAAATATGCGAGTCTTTTAGGCTATAATTATCTTTCAGGTGAGTGGTATAAAAAAACTTATAAAATTTTTAATAAAAGTTATGGGAATATAAAAATTAAAAAAGAAAAAAAAGGAATAAAAGAAAAATTCAAAAAACTTTTTGAATAAGATGAATAAAGACACGATAACCACAGAGTATTTAAAAAAAATTAAATTATTACAAGAGTATAATAAACATTATCACGATAAAGATAAACCAATTGTTTCAGATCAAGATTTTGATTTATTAAAGAATGATATAATTAATTTAGAGAAGAAATACTTATTTTTAGAAAATGAACAATCCCCCACAAAATCTGTAGGATTTAAGCCTTCTAAAAATTTTAAAAAGGTAAAACATAAAGTTCCTATGTTGTCACTGGGCAATGCTTTTAATGTAGAGGATCTAAAAAATTTTGAAAAAAAAATTATAAATTTTTTGAGTTTAGAAATTGGTGATACGATTGAATATAGTGCGGAACCTAAAATAGATGGAATCTCAGCTTCCTTAATCTATGTTGATGGCAAGTTTCTAAAAGGACTTTCAAGAGGAGATGGGTCGGAAGGAGAGGATATTACTGAAAATTTAAAAACAATCACAGATATACCAAATTTAATAAATAAAAAAAACTTCCCAAAAGAAATTGATATAAGGGGGGAAGTTTTTATTGAAAATAATGACTTTAAAAAAATAAATAAAAAATTCGCAAACCCTAGAAATGCCGCCTCTGGATCTTTAAGACAAAAAGATTCTACAGTTACAAATAAAATTCCACTTAAATTTATTGCATATACTCATGGATATGCAAAAAATATGAAGATAGATAACCAAACAGATTTTTTAAATAACCTTAAATTATGGGGATTTAAAACAAACCCACTTAATAAAAAAATAACTAGTATTAAAAATTTAATTTTAAACCATAAAAACTTAGAAGAAAAAAGAAAAGAGATAGCATTTGATATAGATGGAGTTGTTTATAAGATTAATAGTTTTGACCTACAAAAGAGACTAGGTTTTGCTTCCAATTCCCCAAGATGGGCCATAGCACATAAGTTTTCAGCAAATAGTTCAATCTCTGAAATATTAAACATCGAAATACAATTGGGTAGAACTGGAGCCTTAACTCCAGTAGCAAAAATAAAACCAGTTAATATTGGTGGAGTAATGGTTTCTAATGCAACTCTACATAATGAAGATGAAATAGTTCGAAAAGATATAAGAATCGGAGACACCGTAACAGTAGAAAGAGCAGGAGATGTAATTCCACATGTAATTTCAGTTGATCTTAAAAAAAGACACAAGAGTTCTAAAAAGTTTATTTTTCCATTAAATTGTCCTTCTTGTGGAAGTAAAACGATAAAAGACTTTAATGAAATAACCAAAAAACAAGATGCCGTAAGAAGGTGCACAAGTGAAGGATATGATTGTGAAAAAATTGCTGTAGAAAAAATAAAACATTTTGTATCAAAAGAAGCATTTAATATAGATGGATTAGGAAAAAAAATTGTAGAAAATTTTTGGAATTTAAAACTAATTAAATTACCGCAAGATATTTTTAATTTAAATTATAAAAAAATAGAAAAATTAGAAGGATGGGGGGAATTATCTGTAAATAATTTAAGATTTTCAATAGATCAAAAAAAAGAAGTTTCTTTAGATAGATTTATTTATTCACTAGGTATAAGGCATATAGGACAAGAAAATGCAAAATTAATAGCTAAGCACTTGAAATCATCATTAAATTTTCTGAAATTACCTGAAGATAAAAATATCAGCAATTTATCAAATATTGATGGTATTGGGCCAACACAAATTCAATCGATTAAAAATTTTTTTTTAAATAAAACTAATTTACATGTTTTATTCGAATTAAATAAAAAGCTTTTAATTGCAAATGTAATTCCAGTTAATAATGATGGATTATTTAAAAATAAAACTTTTATGCTTACTGGCAAACTTAATGGCATTAGTAGGGCTGAAGCAAAATCTTTAATCGAAAAAAATTCTGGAAAAATAAGTAGTAATGTTAATAGTAAGCTAGATTATTTAATTACAGGTGAAAAACCGACAATTAAGAAAATTAACACTGCTAAAGAATTGGGTATTCATATAATAAATCAATCAGAATGGATTAAAATGCTAAATAAGATTAGCTAACCACTTTCTTTCTTTTTTATTAAGAAAGCTCGAATATTCTGCATAAATACTTAAATGATATTTGAATAAGTAATCTTTTTCTGTTTTATTTAATAAGCTGTAATTAATTAGATCTTTTTCTATTGGAGCTAAAGTAAGATTTTCAAAACATAAAAGATTATTCTTTTTTTTAACATACAGTAGGTTTTCTATTCTAATTCCAAAATAATTTTTTTTATAAAAGCCAGGTTCGTTGCTTAAAATCATTCCTTCTTCAAATTTTATAGAATTATTCTTCGATATAGATTGAGGTCCTTCATGAACATTTAGAAAAAAACCAACACCGTGACCAGTTCCATGAGCGTAGTCTAAACCATCTTTTTTTAAAAACTTTCTTGCACGCAGATCAATCTTTTTACCTGTATTATCTTTATTTAGGTTTGTAATCGCTACAGCAATATGACCCTTTAATACTTTGGTAAACGTGTTCTTTATATACTGTTTAGGTTTGGAAAAACAGATTGTCCTAGTAACATCTGTTGTTCCGTATTTATATTGACCACCAGAATCACATAAAAAAATATCATTTTTATTGATTTGTTTTGTATTAAATTTAGCAGCTCTATAGTGAACAATTGCTCCGTTTGAACCAGTTCCAGCTATTGTATTAAAGCTAGGATATAAATAACTAACGTTCATTTTTCTAAATTTTTCTAATTTATTCTGCGCATCAACTTCAGTTATATTTTTCTTGTTAACATTTTTAATCCAGTAAATAAATTTTGTTAATGCTAAACCATCTTTCTTGTGTGCTTCAATCATATGACTGATTTCAGAGGAATTTTTTATTGATTTTAATTTATAGATTGGATCTTTTTGATTGTTTATCGCGAACCTAGAATTTATAATTTTTTCATCAAAAGCAGAACATGTTTGGTTATCAATTATAAAATTAGTACCTTTTAATCGACTAACCAATTCCTCAAACTCACGATAATCAAATACTTCTTTCTTTTTAATTTTTTTTTCTTTAATAATTTTTTGTGTCTTATTTATTGTTGTGATTAATAAAATTTTTTTATTTTTACCAATAATTAAACGAGAATTAGGAATTGGACTAGTAGGATTATCATATCCTCTGATATTTAATAACCAAGCAACATTTTCAGGAGCACTTACATATAAATAGTCTACCTTATTAAATTTAAGAAAATTTATAATTTTCTTTATTTTTGAATTATGATTTTGACCAGCTACTTTCGCAGGCAAAGAAAAAAATGGCTTAGTTTTTTTCTTTTTACTTTTATAAATTTTATCAATTAGATTTTCGTTAATTGAAATTAATTTATTATTATTTGAGAAGTATCGTTTAAGACTATTTGTAGTAAACAAATGTGGATCAAAGCCTAGCTTACAGTTCTTAATTATAGTGTGTGGTAATTTTTTATGAATTTCAATAATTTTGAAGTTTTTGCCACATTCATTTTGTGCTTGAATTGTATATCTTCCATCAACAAATAAATAATTATTTTTTTTTAAAATAATTGCTAAACCAGCTGAACCTGTAAAATTTGAAATATTTTTTAATCTATCATTTTCTGCATATTCAGAAAAAAATTCATCATTCTTAGGAATGATGTATCCGTCTATGTCAAAATCTTTGAACCTTTCTCTTATTTTTTTTATTCTATTTAAAATCATTTAATTCTCTTTTGATACCTGATCCATCCTGGACTCCTAGTTCCTTCTTCAATTTCAAAATCTTGATTAAATTCAAAATCATCATCATCTTTGGCGTCATCAAAAAAAGAATTTTTTTCTAAAAATTTTTCTGGTAGTTCTTCTATAAACCGTGAAGCCATACTATCTATCCAATTACCTTGATAAAATCTATTCATCGCAAATGATATAAGTGCCTTTTTTTTTGCTCTAGTTATGCCGACATATGCCAGTCTTCTCTCTTCCTCGAGTCCATTTTGACCTTTTTCTTCTATTGATTTTTGATGAGGAAATAAACCTTCTTCCCAGCCAGGAAGAAAAACAACATCAAATTCAAGACCTTTTGAACCATGCATTGTCATCATATTAATTTTTTCACCATCCCAGTCCTGATCAACTGATGTTGCTAAAGCAACATGCTCTAAAAAATTTTCCAAACCATCAAATTCTTTCATGGCGCTCAGAAGCTCTTTAATGTTTTCTAATCTACTTTCATTATCAACATCTTTTTTATTTTTAAGCATTGCTGAGTATCCAGATTCATCTAAAACGTATTGTAATAATTTAACATGGTGAATTTTTTTTAAATTTATATCATTTCTCCATTTATCTACTAACAATAAAAAAGAACTAAGTCCCATTTTTGTTTTAGGTTTAATCAAATTTTGTTCTATTAAAGTTTTTGAAGCAATTTCTAAACTCACTGAATTTTTATTTGAAAATTCGTGTATTAATTTTATTGTACTTTCACCAATAGATCTTTTTGGGTTATTTACTATCCTTCCAAATGCTAAATCGTCTTTTGGTTGATGAATTAATCTTAAGTAAGCAACACAATCTTTAATTTCTGCTCTTTCATAAAATTTAGTTCCACCTAAAATTCTATAGGGCATTCCAATTTTTAAAAATCTTTCTTCAAACTCTCTTGTTTGAAATATAGCTCTGACTAAAATAGCAATGTTGTTAAAAGAATATTTTTTTTTTAATCTTTTTTCAATTTCATCTGAAATTCCAATAGCCTCATCTTTTCCATTTTTAAAACAATTGAGTTTAACTAAATCACCTTCTTCCATTGTAGTTTTTAAAGTTTTACCAACTCTGTTTTGATTGTTAGCAATAAGATTTGATGCAACAGATAAAATATTTTGAGATGATCGATAGTTTTCTTCTAATCGTACTACTTTTGAGTTTTTATACACTTGATCAAATTCTAGAAAATTTTTAATTTCTGCTCCACGCCAACTATAAATTGATTGATCATCATCGCCTACGCAACATATGTTCTTATGTTTTTCTGATAATAGATATAACCATCTACTTTGAATGTAGTTTGTATCTTGGTATTCATCTACCAATATATATTTAAAGTTATTAGAATATATTTCTCTTATATCTAAGTTTCTTTCCAAAATTTTTACAACATGTAAAATTAAATCACCAAAATCACATGCATTTAAATCTAATAATTTTTGTTGATAAATTTTATAAAGAGGAAGTACTGTTTTTTCATAGATATCATTTTTACTAACAATAACTTCGCTAGGATAAAAGCCCTTATTTTTCCATCTGTCAATAATAGATAAAATATATTTAGGGGCTAGTTGTTTGATGTCTATATTTTCAGCTTTGCATATATTCTTTATTAATCTTACTTGGTCATCCGTATCAATTATTGTAAAGTTAGAAGTTAACCCTGCAGCAGTTGCATGTTTTCTCAGTATTTTTGCACATATGGAGTGAAAAGTCCCAAGCCATGACAATCCAATAGCTTCGGAATTAAGTATAGAGCTAACTCTATTTTGCATTTCTTTTGCTGCTTTGTTAGTAAAAGTTACAGATAGTATTTGGTTTGGAAATGCTTTTTTTTCTTTGATAATGTGAGCGATTCTTGATGTAAGGACCTTAGTCTTTCCAGATCCTGCTCCAGCAACTATAAGTAAAGGGCCATCAAGGTATAAAACAGCTTCTTTTTGAGCATTATTGAGGTTATTTAAATATTCAGTGTTTATCATTTTTTAAAATATCCTTATAAGCTATTAAATTTTAATCATATTTATGAAAATGTTTATCCTAAATTTTAATAACCTAATTAAAAAGACAATATTCAAAGTTCAGAATAAAACAAATACTAAGTTTCAAATTAGTAATTTTAATAAATATCTTATAACCATCATTGCTTTACTGTTTTTTTATCTGTTTTACTTATCGATACCTGCTTTATACAGTAAAACTTGGGTTCAACGTAATATTGAAAATCAATTATTAAAAGAATTTAAGATAAATTTTAGCATATCATCTGACATTTCATATCGTATTTTACCAAAACCACATTTTTTAATAAAAGATTCTAAAATTTTTAAAGAAGTTTTGGATAAGAAAATCTCATTATCAAATATTAAAAATTTAAAAGTATTTATTAGTCAAAGAAATCTTTTTGATAAAGAAAAGCTGAGTCTTAAGTACGTAAAAATTGATAATGCTAATTTTTCATTATTAAGAGATGATTTTAAATTACTAAAAGATAGTAGTAATAACAAGTTTTCTAGCAAGAAAATTGAAATTGAAGACAGTAATATTTTTTTTAAAGATACTTCTGATGAAGTAATAACCATCATGAAAATATCAAAAGCATTTTTATCTTTGGATACCGAAAACATGCTAAATTTATTTAATTTAAAGGGGGAAGTTTTTAACATACCTTTTACTTTTGATTTTAAAAAAGAATTTAATTCTTCAAAAAAAACCTATTTTGAAATTATTGCTAAATCTCTTAAATTAAATATTTTAGATGTATATAGTAGTAGCGAAGTCAATGAAGATTATGGAAATAATATCACTTCGCTTTCGAACTCAAAAATTATTACAAACTATACAATTGAAGACAACGTAGTGACTTTTAATTCTATTAGATCAAAAATAAAAAATGAAAAAGTAAAATACGATGGCAAATTATCAATTAATCCATTTGATTTAAATTTAAATATTAATATAGAGAATTATCAATTATCTAAATTATCTAAATTATTCAATATAAATTCAATTTTAAATGAATTAATTAAAACTGAATTATTATTTAACGATAATATAAGTATAAACACCTCTATAACCACAACCTCAAATGAAAACAGCAAAATTTTTCAAAATGCTAAGATTAATTTTAGTATTATTAATGGAAAAATAAATTTCAATAAAACAAGATTAATTAATAAAAAAATAGGTTTAGTCGAATTGGATAATAGCAACTTAAGCTTTAAAAAAGATAGATTAATTTTAAATACCGATATTATGATTGAGTTAAAAAACTCTGATGAATTATTTTCATTACTTCAAACCAATAAGAAATTTAGAAAATCAATAAAAAATATTTCTGCTAATTTAGATTATGATTTTTTAACCAATCAGGTTGAGTTTAATAATATTAAAATTGATAACAATGAAGTAAGTGATAAATTGTATGGGATTATCGAGGGTTCTGACAACAACAACTTTGGCAATTGGAATAAAAGTAAACGTTTGTTGAATGAATTTTTTAAGAATTACGAAGGGTAGATCATTTTTTTAGGATCCACTATTCGCTCATAATCTTTTTCTTTAACAAGACCTGTTTTAAGAGTCTCATACTTTAGAGTTGTATCATTTTGCAAAGCTGCTTTTGCAATTTTCGCTGCATTATCATAGCCAATGTGTGGAGCTAAAGCTGTAACCAACATTAAAGAGTTATCTAGGTGTTCTTTAATTTTTTTTTTGTTTGCTTTTATTCCCTTAATACAAAAATTAGAAAAATTTTTTGTACTATCAGCTATTAGATCTATGGACTGAAGTATATTGTGAGCAATTACTGGCTTAAAAACATTAAGCTCAAAGTGTCCATGAGATCCGGCTAAAGTAATACCAGCATGATTGCCTATTACCTTAACACAAACCATGGTAACAGCCTCACATTGTGTAGGATTAACTTTTCCAGGCATAATTGATGACCCAGGTTCATTCTCTGGCAATAATAGTTCACCATATCCTGCTCGCGGCCCTGAACCCAAAAATCTTATATCATTTGAAATTTTCATTAGTGCAACTGCACACGTATTTAGTGCTCCAGAAAAATTGACAATAGAATCATGGGCTGCCAATTCTGCAAATTTATTTTGTGCAGGCTTAAAAGGTATTTTTGTATATTTTGCTATCTCTTTAACAATCTTTTTATCAAACCCTTTTTTGGAATTAATACCAGTTCCGACTGCTGTACCACCTTGTGCAAGAAAATATATTTCTTTCAGCGCATATTCAATTCTTTCAATACATCTCTTTAATTGAAAATGATAACCGGAAAATTCTTGGCCAAGAGACAAAGGTGTTGCGTCTTGCAAGTGAGTCCTTCCAATTTTAATAATATTTTTAAATTCTTTAGCTTTTTTATTTAATTCCTTTTCTAAAATCTTGAGGCTAGGTAATAGTTTATTTATAGTTTCTTTAGCTACAGATATATGCATAGCTGTAGGAAAAACATCATTGGTAGATTGTGATTTGTTTACATGGTCGTTTGGATGAACAGGTTTTTTTGAACCTTTTTTACCACCCATAATTTCTATTGCTCTATTTGAAATAACCTCATTAACATTCATATTTGTTTGTGTACCCGATCCAGTTTGCCAAACTTTTAATGGAAAGTTTTCGTCTAGTTTTCCTTTAATAACCTCTTCAGAAGCTTTTATTATTGAATTAGTTATCTTTTTATTAATTTGTTTTTCTTTATAATGAACTAAAGCTGCTGATCTTTTAATAATGGCAATAGATTGTATTATTGAAATATTAACTAAGATTTTTCCAATATTAAAAAATTTATTAGACCTTTGAGTTGATGCGCCCCAGTACTTATCATCTGGCACGTTAACACTTCCAATACTGTCAAATTCTTTTCTTAATTTCATTGATTAATATACAATTAATATTTTATTATACTTATACATTAAATTTAAAAAAAATTACAGGAGCTAAATGTCAAATTTTAATAAAGTAAAAACTTTCATGGAAACTTTTGGTCAAGAAGTTAAAATAAAACCGTCTTTTAGTGGTGATAAGATTAATAGTCTTAGATTTGATCTTATCAAAGAAGAACTAGAAGAACTTAAAGTTGCAATGGAAAATAATGATCTTCTAGAGGTTGCTGATGCCTTAACAGACATATTGTATGTAACATACGGTGCAGGACATGCATTTGGTATTAATCTTGATAAATGTTTTGATGAAGTTCAAGGCTCCAATATGAGCAAGTTGGATGAAAATGGTAAACCAATTTATAATGAGACAGGCAAGGTTATGAAAGGACCAAATTATTTTAAACCAAATTTAAGTAAGTTTGTAAGGTAGTTTTTTGAAATTGTATTAGATTACGAGTATATTCTACAAGTAAAAATTAATTACTGACCAGAAATAGATTGACTTAGAGAAGTAGCAGTTTTTTCTGTCATTATTTAATAAGCACCTGATTCTTTTTTGCCAGATGTTTTTTTAGATGCTGATATATTCTTTATAATTTATGGATATTTAATTACCTCATTGATTTTAAAAGAATTTCAATTA
>Ga0307986_10000512_pt1 | contig 28979 bp, 26 predicted proteins | sample EllFjometageno82_FD_203170 | JGI IMG/M metagenome (GOLD analysis project Ga0307986, IMG submission 203170) | Marine microbial communities from Ellis Fjord, Antarctic Ocean - #82 | ecosystem: Environmental > Aquatic > Marine > Unclassified | place: Southern Ocean | collected 2014-10-09 | reverse complement strand
TTTTCAATAACACCTTCCATTGAGCCGTATTGCTGCAACCACTTAACGGCTGTCTTTGGGCCGACACTTGGCACACCTGGAATATTGTCTGACTTGTCACCCATGAGCGCGAGATAGTCGATGATTCTGTCCGGCGCCACACCGAACTTCGCAACAACGGATTCACTATCGAGGAGCTCATTTGTCATGGTGTTGATGAGCGTAACGTTGTCGTTCACAAGTTGAGCTAGATCTTTATCGCCCGTGGAGATGAGGGTTGAAATGCCAGCCTCGGTTGCTTGCTCAGAAAGCGTACCAATTACATCGTCCGCTTCTACATCGCTGATAATTAGAAGTGGCAAGCCCATCGCTTCAATAATCTGATGTATTGGTTGTATTTGTGAGCGAAGCTCGTCCGGCATTGGCGGCCGATTTGCCTTGTATTCAGTGTAGATTTTACTGCGAAAAGTTTTGCCTTTGGCATCAAAAACAATCGCGATATTACTGTCCTCATAGTTCTTCATGAGGCTACGAATCATGTTGATAACACCCTTCACTGCCCCCGTCGGCTGCCCTTTGCTACTTACCAGAGGCGGCAGTGCATGGAATGCACGAAACAGATACGAGGATCCATCTACAAGAATGAGCTGTTTTGATTCGGCCAACTTACTTTCCTTTTACAAGTTCGTACAAGATTGGTTTTATGCTGCGCCTATTCGTAGAGGCACTGGTAAAAATCATCTGCTAGATTTGCGACAAATTCGCTATAGGCATTTGCGCTCAAGTTTATGTTGTTGCCTAACAGGTCAACGGTAATTAGTTTCAATTCATAGCCATTCAGGACTGTGCTAACCAAGTCCAAGCTCGAATCGAACTCCAATAGCAAACAAGACGGTCGCTGCTCGTTCACTTGACTTCGAAGCGTAATCATTTCGCGAATGCTTGGCTGAACTTCTGGGTCCGCCAAGATTACCATGCCATGTTGCAGGCCAAACTGCTGTTCAAAATATTGGTAGGCATTGTGGTAAACCGCGTAGTTCTTCGTCGATGGCTTCTGAAATTTTTGTGCAATTTGCTGGTTTGTGCTTTCAATTTGACGGCTAAATTTTTCCAGATTCTGGCGATAGGATGTTGCGTTGGCTGGATCCATTTTAGCAGTGTGTTCAGCAATCGCTTTGGCAATACGTATTGCGTTTGAACTATCTAGCCACAGATGGGCATCAAGCTGCCCGTCTCCAACGGTATGCAGTTGCAGCCCTGGCGTGTCGATAACCGTGATTGTCTTGGCTTGGAGCTCACTCTGCACAAAAAAGTCGCTAATGTGGGTTTCAAAGTCAGGGCCTATCCATATTGCCAAGTCGGCCCGAGCTAGTTTGATACGATCAGAGGGTGACACAGTGAAGTGATGTGGTGATTGCTGCGGATCCACAATAGAGGAAACGCTGCCATATTCCTGCACAATGGCCTCGGCAATCATTTGAAGCGGCTTTATAGTAGTAACGATGCTCACATCGCCGCGACTTGGCGAACAAAGAAGGCTAGTTAACAATAAAATCAAATAGAATTTAGGCATTGGGAATTTATCAAGCAGAGGTGGCTCAAAAGCCTCCGGCGGCAAAGGAAAGTTCTGACATCAATGCTATGATAACTCATTGTCCCGCTTGGTCCTACGCGAGTAAGAATGTAAAGGCGAGAATCCGAAAAGTAAGAAAGTCATAAAATCTATTGTGTAGATTGCAAAGGCTGTAGCGAGTAATTCGAATGGATATCCCCGATACTAGTAGTAATCCAGCCTCTCATTCTTCCACCGGCACTAATGCCTGTGGTGTCCTGCTTGCGGCAAAATCGATTAACAAAGATTTTGCTGAGAAAAAGATCCTCGAAAACATAAGCCTCACCATAGAGGAAGGCCAGATAGTCACCCTGATCGGTCCAAACGGGGCCGGCAAGACTACTCTTGTCCGTATTGCCCTGGGACTACTCCAGCCTGACTCCGGCTCTATCTATCACCGGCCCGCCTTGCGAATCGGCTATATGCCGCAGCGAGTCCATGTAGAGCCCACGCTGCCACTAACTGTTAACCGATTTCTGCAGCTAGCAAATCGACAAGATAAGGCCTTACTGTCCAGCACTTTGGAAGACTTAAAGATAAGCCATCTCGAAGGCCGACAGCTAACGGCCATATCCGGGGGGGAACTACAACGGGTGCTCCTAGCGCGCGCTCTGCTGCGCAAACCTGAGTTGCTTATTCTCGATGAGCCTGCACAGGGCGTTGATCTGGCAGGGCAGGCAGAACTCTATCAACTCATTAGCGAGATTAGTGATAGGCATCGCTGTGGTGTGCTAATGATTTCTCATGACCTCCATCTGGTCATGTCTTCGACCGACGAGGTCATCTGTCTCAATCATCATATTTGCTGCCACGGTAAGCCCGAACACGTTACCAATGACCCAGCCTATCTAAACTTATTCGGCGCCAATGCCTCTCAAAACCTTGCCGTGTATACCCACCATCACGATCATGATCATGAGCTTGGTGGCAGCGTGAAGGAGCATCTGAATGATTGATTCGATGGTGCTTTTCTTTACTATGGATTTTGTTCTCTATGCACTTGCTGCGGGCATTTCTCTTGCTTTTGTGGCGGGGCCGCTAGGTTCATTCATCGTATGGCGCCGTATGTCTTATTTTGGTGATACGCTCGCGCACTCAGCTTTGCTTGGAATAGCCCTGGGCTTGCTCACTGATAGCAACCCACAGCTAAGCATCATAGTTAGCTGTCTACTTTTCGCCTTCTTGCTTACCTTGCTAGACCGTAGACCCTCTATTTCTACTGATACATTACTTGGTATTTTGGCCCATAGTAGCCTCGCCCTTGGCGTCGTAGTATTGGCATTAGCCGACTCGGTTAGGGTCGATCTTGAGGCCTATTTATTTGGCGCCTTACTCACTATTGGTAGCGCTGATTTGATCTGGGTTTTAGTCGTAGTGTCTGTCGTTGCTATCGTGATTTCTGTATTTTGGAATGATTTCGTATCAATTACAGTTCACGCAGAAATAGCTGAAATTGAAGGTAAAAATGTCAATCGCCTGAATCTAATTTTAGTTTTGTTGATCGCATTAACCATCGCGGTATCGATGAAAATTGTTGGCGTGTTATTGATAACATCGCTGTTGATAATTCCTCCTGCGGCCGCGCGATCGACGGCGACTACACCCGAGCAAATGGCAGTAAGGGCCAGTATTATAGGTTGTATTTCTGTAGTACTAGGCTTGGTTTCGGCATTCTATTTCGATGTGCCGGTAGGGCCGTCTATCGTGGTAGTGGCTACACTAATTTTTCTTGTATTTTATTTTTATCCGAACGTTCTAAAGAATAGAGACTAAGTGTTTTTACTTAACTAGTTCGCGAAAAGCCTTTATCAGATCTTGGTCGCGATGCGGTGCTCGCATCACTGCGTAGTAGTCGCCCTGCGGATTTATTACGGCGATGTGGGCGCTGTGTTCAATTAGATAGTTGCCCTGAGCTGCATCATCTTCAGCGTGTCGGGCATCGTGATCATGCGATGCTGTAGCTGTAGCTGTAACTGCCGCAGATTCAACGGCGTCCCCGTAGCCAACATACAACTGCGCCGCCAGCTGTGAGATCTGTTCAGGATCTCCACTGAGGCCAATAAACTCTTCGTTGTAGTTCGCCAAATAGGCTGCCATCGACGCAGGATTATCTTGCTCGGGATCTACTGTTACCAGTAATACGCGCGGCTTCTCATCTTTGCTAAAATCCAAACCCGCATAAAACTGAGCCAACTCGGCCATAGTGAGAGGACAGATATCTGGACAGTGCGTGAAGCCAAAGAAAACAAGACTCCAGTGCCCCTGAAGGTCAACTTTGGTGAAAAATTCACCCTGCTGGTCGATCAGCTGAAATTCACTCAGTGTTCTAGCTTGCGGGTAGATAGTGACGCCTATCTCACGTAACGCAGCTTGGCTGTCTCGCTCACCACGTATCTGAAAAAGTGCAATCACAGCTATAGCGACTAGAACATCGAAGGCTAGAAAGGCGATAAATACAGCCTTTCTTTTCTGAGTGAGTTGCATACGGGCCTGAACTAAATTAGATAGTGATCCACGACCAAGGCGATGAAAAGCAATGCCAAGTAGAGGATCGAATAACGGAAAGTATCCATTGCTGTGCTTGGTTTTGGCTTGAACATGAGCAAACCAGACCATCCGATGAAACCAGCACCCAGCGCAAGCGCCGAAACGAGATAGAGCAAACCGCTCATTCCGGAGAAGAATGGAAAGACGCTTACGACTACCAACATTAGGGTGTAGGCGATGATGTGAATCTTAGTTACGTGTTCGCCGTGAGTAACTGGCAGCATAGGCACGCCCGACTTCGCATATTCATCCTTACGATGGATAGCCAAAGCCCAGAAGTGTGGCGGAGTCCAAGCGAATATGATTAAGACCAAAATTAGCGCGCCGCCGTCAATAGTACCCGTTACAGCAGCCCATCCCAGTAGTGGTGGCATAGCACCGGAAAGCCCGCCAATAACTATGTTCTGCGGCGTAGCATGCTTCAGATAACCCGTGTAGATGAAGGCATAGCCGACAAATGATGCCAACGTTAGCCAGGCACTCAGAGGGTTAACCCACAAAAGCAGTATCGCCATTCCTGCAACCCCGATAACAAGCGCGAATAGTGCTGCTTGTTTAGGCTCTACGCGGCCCTGCGCAACCGGTCGGTTGTGGGTGCGCTTCATGATTATGTCAATTTTTCGGTCGATCAGGTGGTTGACGACCGCGCCCGAACCGGCAACCAGGGCAATCCCTAGGTTGCCCAGAATAAGTATATCTACAGGGACCATGCCCGGAACGGCGAGGAACATGCCGACCAGAGAAGTCAGGATCATTAACATGACAACTCGCGGCTTGCACATTTCGTAGAAATCACGCCAGCTGCTACTACTAATGTTTGAGGCTATTTCGTTCACGGGTCAACTTTTACGCTAAATAGAATGGGTTTCTTGAGCGGACTATATCAGATACTGAGCCGCGTCTTTGTGTCGTGCTTTCGAAGCGCGGGCATTCAATCATATTTGGCTTTGAATCTCAAGATTATTACCTCGAACTAGCAGCTTGTTTTAAGCATTTTTCTAGCAAAATTTGTACAAATCCCTGTCGCAAATTTGACACTGACAGGAAGGTGTCAAAAATGCTTGATTTCGTGCATATTTTAGGGGTTTTAGGCCGCAGATCACTTGCAGTGAATACCAATATTCTATAGCATTCCGGTGCGCGTGAGGAGAGCGAAAAATCTTTGAATTCTTGGGTAATTTCAAGGCTTTCAGAGGGCTGAAACTTCCCCAATCGGATAATAATAATTTACAAGGATAGCGGCGAGTCAAAACTTCGAATTGGGAACAGCAATGGGGGCAATCATTGTCAAGACCTGCCGACAAAGTGATGGCATTGAGCTTCAACTCTTGTTTTTCTGGGGCGCGATGTACATAACAACTTATTTCCCCTAGTGCTTGGCGATACTTTGTCTCCACGACACTAGGGATACGTTCGTAATTTTTTAGAAGGAAGGCGGGTTTATGGCTTTAGCGGTCGTTATTTTTTTGTTGGTAATTGGATCAGTAATTTTCCATTTTGCCAGCCCTTGGTGGTTCACAGATATTGCAGCCGATTGGGGATTAATCGATTTTACTATCAACATCACGTTTTGGGTTACCGGAATAGTATTTGTCTTATTAAATCTATTCCTAGCCTACTGCGTGTACAAGTTTCGGCAAAAACCCGGCCATAAGGCCGTTTATGAGCCTGAAAACCATAAATTGGAAGTCTGGCTTTCGGCAGTCACGACTGTCGGCGTTGTCGCGATGCTCGCACCGGGCTTATTTGTGTGGGCCAGCATCGTGACTCCACCGGACGATGCTACCGAATTCGAAGCCATGGGCCAGCAATGGCAGTGGGCGTTCCGCTATCCTGGTGCCGACGGCATCATGGGAACAGCAGACACCCAGATGGTTACCCAGACCAACCCCTTTGGTGTCAATGTTGAAGACCCGAACGGTCAGGACGACGTAATCGTTACTGCTCCTGAGATGCACCTACCTTTGGACAAGCCAGTTAAAGCATTGCTTCGCTCCAATGACACCTTACATAACTACACGGTTCCTCAGTTTCGCGTGAAGATGGACCTGGTTCCTGGCCTTATTTCATACATATGGTTCGAACCAAATAAAGCGGGCCGTTACGACATCATGTGTGAAGAGCTTTGTGGCATCGGTCACTTCGCCATGCGCGGCGCAGTAGTTGTAGAAACTCAAGCCGAATACGATGTTTGGCTTGATGCGCAGCCTACATTCGCGGAAACCCAAACAGTTGCCGCTGCTAACCCAGCCGCTGGCCAAGCACAGTATGCAGTCTGCGCTTCTTGCCACGGAGCACAGGGAGAGGGTAACCAAGCACTGAATAGCCCGAAACTGGCTGGACAATCGCCTTGGTACATCGAACGACAGCTGAAGTATTTCAAAGAAGGCGTCCGCGGTGGTGAAGGCGATACCAATGGCCAGGCAATGACTGCGATGGCGAATATGCTCGTAGACGATACTGCCATTCGCAATATGGCTGCCTATATCGCCACAATGCCTGACACAGCTGCCACCCCAACCGTGACTGGTGACGTCGCCAATGGCTACGAGATATATGATCGCAACTGCGCGGCTTGTCACTTGGATAACGGTGACGGTACTTGGTACACAGATGCGCCAAAACTTGCGGGCATGAGCGATTGGTATTTCGTTACGCAGATCAGCAATTTCAGAGCTGGTATCCGTGGCTTACACCCAAGCGATGACTATGGCGAGCAGATGGTTGGTATGGCTACTGCCATGTCAGGGCTCGAAGAAATTGAAGACGTAGCAGCTTATATCAATACATTGAGATAACTCGCTACAAAAAACTTATTAGATAAGATTGTTAACGAATTTTAGCCATAGCTGGCTGATACAAAGATTATAGAGTTAGGAGGATTTAATGGCTTACGTACCATTAGCTGATCAAGATTCCGAAATGGAAATGCACCACCCCCATAGTTGGGTTACAAAATATGTTTGGAGCCAAGATCACAAAGTGATTGCCATTCAATACGGTGGCCTCGCCATCGCGGTTGGTGTAGTTGCGTTGATTCTGTCGCTTCTAATGCGCATGCAGTTGGGTTTCCCAGAAACATTTGATCTGATCGACCCGAGTTCTTATTACCAATCGGTAACTATGCACGGCATGATCATGGTTGTTTACATGCTAACGGCGTTGTTGCTAGGTGGGTTTGGAAACTACCTAATACCACTTATGTGCGGCGCAAGAGACATGGTGTTTCCGTTCCTCAACATGTTGAGTGTTTGGGTATACGCACTGTCGGTTATTATTCTTATGTCGAGCTTCTTTGTCGGTGGCGGTCCAACTGGGGCAGGGTGGACGTTGTATCCTCCTCAAACTGCTTTGGCCGGAACACCTGGCCATGATATGGGCATCGTGCTGATGCTGCTCTCGCTTGCTGTATTCGTTGTTGCCTTCACGATGGGCGGCCTGAACTACGTAACTACAGTTTTACAGTATCGTTGTCGCGGCTTAACCATGATGCGTCTTCCTCTTACAGTATGGGGAATCTTTATCGCGACAATTCTTGGTCTATTTGCATTCCCAGCGCTGCTTGTTTCAGCAATCATGATGCTTTTCGATCTACTCCTAGGCACTAGCTTCTTCATGCCAGCGGTTATCGAGTCAGGCACGCCGCTTGACCACAATGGTGGTAGCCCGATCTTATTCCAGCACTTGTTCTGGTTCTTCGGCCATCCCGAAGTCTATATCGTGGCGCTCCCAGCGTTCGGCCTTGTGTCTGACGTACTCTCTACTCATGCACGAAAGAATATCTTCGGTTACCGCATGATGGTTTGGGCGATCATCGCCATTGGCGGATTAAGCTTCGTCGTATGGGCACACCACATGTACGTAAGTGGCATGCACCCCTACTTCGGATTCTTCTTCGCCACAACCACATTGATCATCGCGGTTCCCACGGCACTCAAGGTTTACAACTGGGTGCTAACACTTTGGGAAGGCGATATCCGCCTAAATGCACCAATGTATTTCGCCATCGGATTTATCTTTACCTTCATCCACGGTGGATTGACTGGTTTGTTCTTAGGTAACGTGGTTATCGACTTGCCTCTTTCGGATACGTATTTTGTGGTAGCCCACTTCCACATGGTGATGGGTGTATCACCTGTGCTAGTTATCTTTGCTGCTTTGTATCACTGGTTTCCAAAAGTTTCAGGTCGCATGTTCCATGAGGGTATGGCGAAAGCACACTTTTGGATTACTTTCCTGGGTACCTACGCAATCTACTTGCCAATGCACTACCTTGGCTTCTTGGGTGTTCCGCGTCGCTACTACGCAATGGGGTCCACAGACTTTATTCCAGAGTCTGCGCAAGACTTGAACGCAGCGATCACAATCGCAGCACTGATAGTCGGCGCAGCGCAGATCTTATTCTTCGTCAACATATTCTGGAGCTTGCGTAACGGCAAGAAAGCAGGTCCAAACCCTTGGGGTTCGGCATCGCTAGAATGGCAGACGCCTGATACACCGCCTAAGCACGGAAACTGGGGCGATGAGTTGCCAACGGTTTATCGCTGGGCTTATGACTACAGCGTTCCTGGTGCACACGAAGATTTCATTCCACAGAATGTGCCTGAAAGTGAAGAGCCAACTGCGGATGAGCAACACTTCGATCCGGATCATGACGCATCTAAGGCAGGCGCATGAGCCTACTTAAGACACTTACCGAGAAGCCTTGGGAACGAAAGGGAATAATCGGCGGACTAAATCCGGAGGGCGCTTTCGAGTCGCCCCCCGAGCGTGTCGCGCTTGGGTTCTTCCTAACGATTGCCTCAGTGATTTTTTCGATGTTTGGTGTCAGCTATGTGATTCGAATGTCATTGCCGGATTGGGAGCCACTGGCCGAACCTTCTCAGCTTTGGCTAAACACTGGACTGCTTGCCATCAGCAGTATTTTGTTTCAATGGGCAAGAAATATAGCCAATGCAGGCAAACAGAAAAACTTAATGACTGCCTTTATCGGTGGAGGCGTGTTCGCCTTGCTGTTTATAGCAGGGCAGATGGTTATCTGGGAAAATCTGCAGGCTACGGGTTTTTACGTAGCCTCCAACCCCGCCAACTCATTCTTCTATCTACTAACAGGTTTGCATATCGCTCACTTACTAGGTGGGCTTTGGGTGTGGAGTAAGAGTTCAATACGGTTACTATCTGGAAGCAAGCCTGAAGACGTGCGACTCAGCATCGAGCTGTGTACTTTATATTGGCACTTTTTGCTGATTGTCTGGTTGGTTATTTTTGCAGTTCTCTCCAATACCTAATAGCTAAGAGAGAACAATTAGGTATTAAAGAAAATAGAGTTTAATTAGAACATTAATAGGAAATAAGAATGAGCGAAGCAGCTATAAGCGAGTCAAACTCGACTCTAGTCGACGATTGGAGCGCCGACAAACAGGCCTACCATGTGCCTTGGGGTAAGGCCATGATGTGGATCTTCCTGGTAAGTGACACCTTTATTTTCACTTGCTTCCTAACGAGCTACCTCCATGTTCGGTTGACTACCACCGAACCATGGCCACTGCAGAGTGAAATTTTTGCGCTTTCTTTCGGTGGTGATCCAATTCCGCTGATTTTGATCGCGATCATGACCTTTATACTGATTACTAGTTCTGGAACCATGGCGCTGGCGGTCAACTTTGGTTATCGCAAAGATAAAGTTAAAACTTTCTGGTTTATGGTTGCTACTGCCGCCTTCGGTGCTTCTTTTGTAGGCATGCAGGCATTTGAGTGGAGCAAGCTGATTCTGGAAGAAGGTGTGAGGCCTTGGAGCAACCCTTTTGGCGCACCACAGTTTGGATCTATATTTTTTATGATTACCGGCTTTCACGGTTTGCACGTAACCGCCGGTGTCATTTACTTGTTAACTGTTGCCTTTAAAGTAAAGAAGGGGCATTACGACAAGAAAGGTTATGAGATTGTAGAAATTGCCGGTTTATATTGGCACTTTGTGGATCTTGTTTGGGTATTCATTTTCGCATTTTTCTACTTATTGTAAGAGGGGACAGAAATGTCAGCTGAAGCAGGTCAACAACATCCCCTAGGGATTTATTACAAAATTTGGATTCTTCTGTTCGTATTGAGTTCGTTCTCGTACGCGGTTGATTTTTTTGAAGTGCAGGGCGGCATGCGCTGGGCTTTAGTACTCCTGTTCATGGCTTTGAAGGCGGGCTTTATCGTTGCGATCTTCATGCACGTGGTTTGGGAAAGAATGGCACTAGTTTTAACTATTCTTGGCCCGCCACTGGTACTGCTGCTACTGATCGGGCTTATGTCGGTTGAAGGCTTCTATATTTCCGGGACACGAGTTCAGTATATGGGTCAGGATCCGAATCAAGTGGCTCTCACCCCCTCTGATCTTCACGGTGGTGGACATGGCGAGGAAGAAGAGCACGCAGAAGAGGAAGCACACTAGCTAGCTTCTCTGCATAAAAAAAGGCCGCTTTGAGCGGCCTTTTTTTATGCCTGTCGAAAAGGCAAAACACTGAACGCTAAAAAGCGAGCTAGAATTGCTCTCGCAGGTGGGCCATAACTAAGGCAGTGTTCGGACGAACTCCTCGCCATAGTGCAAACGCTTCAGCTGCCTGTTCAACCAACATCCCTAGGCCGTCGATACTTATCCTTGCCCCTTCCTGTTTCGCCCACTGCACAAAAGGTGTGTCCGTTGCCGAATACATCAGATCATAGCAACAGCTACCAGACGCAATAAGTGTCGCATCTAGCTTAGGCATTTCGCCGAGCAAGCTAGAAGATGTTCCATTAATTATCAGGTCATAACTGCGACCATTGCTAGCACCTTCTTGCAGCATTGCATACGACATGGCTTCGATAGGCGCCATGGATTGCATCTCCTGGGCCAAGAGTTCCGCTTTAGATACATCTCGATTAACAATTGTTATCGCGGCTGCTTGTTCATAAACGAGCGCGGCCATGATTCCGCGAACAGCACCGCCGGCGCCTAGGATAAGCACTCTTTGGCCACTAATCGCCACCTTATTATTTAGCTTAAGGTCTCTCACGAGCCCAACGCCATCTGTATTGTCGCCACAGATGTGTCCGTTATCGTCTAGAAATAAGGTATTTACCGCTTGTGCTAACTCTGCCCTGGGTGAGCAACTCGCCGCTAGTGCAAATGCATTTCCCTTAAAGGGAACCGTCACGTTCAATCCCCCCCCGCCGCCCGCGAAGAAGTTTCTAACGAAACCTTCAAATTCATTTTCTTCTAGAGGAATAGCCACGTAGCTCATCGCTTGATCTGTCTGCTGCGCAAACAGGGAATGGATCAGGGGTGATTTACTATGACTTACAGGATTGCCGAGTACTGCATATTTGGACACGAGTAATGTTTCTCTTCTTTCTTCATTTTTTTCTTAGGTTGGTATTTTTATCGAGCTTAGTCCTAGAAGACTACACCCATTCCTTTGGTTTCAGGAACTCAGTGGTAAGTTTTTCTTCGTCACTGCCTTTTTCGGGTTGCCAGTCATAGATCCAGCGAACTACCGGCGGCAGTGACATCAGAATCGACTCAATCCTTCCGACTCCTGACTGGAGCCCAAAAATCGTACCCCGATCGTACACTAGATTAAATTCAGCATAGCGGCCGCGCCTGTATTCTTGAAACTGTTTATGATGATCGGTATAGGCAGTATCTTTGCGCCTATTTACGATAGGTAAGTAGGCGCAAAGAAAGCTGTCTGCCATGGACTTAACAAAGTCGAAACTTTGATCAAAGCCAAGCTCATTGAAGTCGTCAAAGAATAGCCCACCGATACCCCGCGGCTCATTCCTATGCTTGATCTGAAAATACTCATCACATTGCTTCTTAAATTGAGGATGGTACTGATCGCCAAAATTCTTGCACGCGTCCTTGGCTTTCTGATGCCAGTGGATGCAGTCTTCTTCAAATCCATAGTAGGGCGTAAGATCATAGCCACCACCAAACCACCACGTGGGTTTTTCGCCTTCTTTGTGGGCTACAAACATTCTGAAATTCGCGTGAGAGGTTGGCACAAACGGGTTGACTGGATGAATTACCAATGAGACTCCCATCGCCTGCCAGGCCCTGCCGGCAAGTTCAGGCCTCGTTGCAGTAGCTGACGGCGGCATTGCATCACCGAACACATGTGAAAAGTTAACGCCGCCTTTCTCGAATACTTCGCCGTTACTAATGACCCGGCTAATTCCCGAACCGCCCTTTTCTCGATCCCAGCTATCCGCCTGCGAGTTTGCGCTGGGATCTAGCGCCTCCAACCCCTCACAAATACTAGACTGCAGCTCTAATAGAAAATCTTTGACGTTGTTCGGCTCAAATGTGCTCACTGTGTTTTCCTCGCAAATCCTTCCAAGCCTTGCCGGAACCAGGTCGTCTAGCCCGAGCTCAGCGTAGTACTTTTCCAGAGAATAAATCCCTCATCTCAGACGGCTTAGCTGCCTGTCCGAGTTCTCCATCTACTATGCAGGCTAGTTTATCTGCAAATTCGTTTTCAAGTCGTATTCTAGATCTAATTCCTTCTTCCCCGGCCCGATTCGCCGATGTGGAGACTAGAGGGCCCGCGAAAGTAGAACACAATTTCTGCACTACTGGATGGCTGCTTACCCGTATCGCCACAGATTGGTGACTTCCTTTAATCCATTGTGGAATCAGTTGATCAGGGTCTGGAACTAGCCAAGTAATGTGGCCAGGCCATGCAGCATCCAGCGTGTCCCTATGCTCTACGCTTAGACCGCTAAGTAGCTGCTCGAACTGACCAATATGCCCCCCGATCAATATTAATCCTTTGTTTGCCGGACGGTTTTTTAGACGAAGGGTTTTATTTACCGCAGACTCGTTATAAGGGTCACAGCCTAGACCCCAAACAGCTTCGGTTGGATAGGCGATAATGTTGCCTTGCTTTACCGCCTGGCAAGCTAGTTGGATGTTTAGCGTGTTCACGAACAGATCTCACTCACTCAATAGGCAACAATGTTACCCGGTTTGAGTAGTTAACTAAGGGATTCCTGTAATGCCTTGTCCTGTGCCTGCACTTTTTCGCTGTTTGCTGCGCGCTCGGCTTTTACTCTGTCAGCCAAGTCGACATCTGCGAGCGATAGTATCTGCGCGGCTAAATAAGCTGCATTCTTCGCACCTGTTTTGCCGATCGCAACAGTGGCTACCGGAATTCCCGCTGGCATTTGGACAGTTGAGAGCAGTGCATCCAATCCGCTGAGTGGGCCGGAGTCTATAGGCACGCCAATCACCGGAACTGTAGTGTGTGCAGCCGTTGCGCCGGCTAAATGCGCAGCAAGCCCGGCGCCGGAGATAAACACCTGACACCCTCGTTCTTGTGCATCACTTATGTAGGCTTGTGTAATACTGGGTGTTCGGTGTGCCGAAGTGATTTTGATTTCATAATTGATCTGCAGCTTCTTTAAAATATCGGCTGTGGATTGCATGATAGATAGGTCACTTTCTGACCCCATTAGAATAGCGACAAACGCTGAACTCATAGTAATTGAACTCTAGAAATTGGTGAGTGGAGAAACTACCGCAGACCGATAATCTATGCAAGAAAACTAGACAGACTCCTAGTCCTCCCTAAAGTAACGACCGCCTTGTTGGCGAATTAAGCCTGCCGCTTCAAGTTGAATAAGTTCGGCATTTAGATCTTGTAGGCTGAGCTCGCATTCACTTTGTATTGCCTGGAATAGACAGCCCTGATGATCGACCGCTTTCAATGCTCTTAAATTGCGCAATGGATTGCTCTTTATCTCGAGCTTTGCCACGCGGTTATCGTCGTTTTTGCTTATGGTCGATTGATGGACTACGCCAAGCTCTTCTAGAATATCTGTAGGCTCTTCGGCCAACTTAGCTCCCTGCTTTATCAGTTGGTGGCAACCTCGACTCTGCGCGCTAGCAACAGGACCCGGCATAGCAAATACATCCCGGTTCTGTTCCATTGCTAATCGAGCGGTTATCAGCGAGCCGCTCTTTAGGTTCGCCTCTACCACTAAGGTCCCACTTGCTAGTCCGCTAATAATTCTATTGCGTCTAGGAAAGTTACTGGAATAGGCAGGTGTGCCCATTGGAAATTCTGACACGATGGCTCCGTTCTCGACTATCCGCTGTGCTAGCTTTTTATTCCCACAGGGATAGACTCTATCAATTCCGGTACCTATTACAGCGATAGTATTCTTACCGCAGTCCAGCGCTGCCTCGTGTGCCTTGCTATCGATACCAGCTGCCAACCCACTACAGATTTGCAGTCCCGCCTTACTTAGTTCTTGTGCCATCCAATAGGCGTTCTTTTTCCCTGTAATGGTTGCCCGGCGACTTCCGACAACCGCAAAGTGTCTTGCGCCTAGCGCGTTAAGTGAGCCTTTTACAAAAAGTATTGGTGGGGCACAATCTATCTCTCGCAGCAAACAGGGATAGTGTTGTGATTCATAACAAACTAAATAATTTCCATCGTTACCTGCCCACTTTAAGGCCTCTTTAGTGCTTTGTTGGCAGGAGGCATTACTACCAGTGCCGCTTAACAATTCTATTTGCGTGTTGTCGAAGCCTAAGTTTTCGTACGTTGACCGTGGCAGCTCCCTTAACGTTTTAGCCGACCCAAACTCCCTCAGTAGTTTCGAGATTACACAGATGGCGATCTTCTTACTTTCAGTCAGGCTTAAGTAGTACACACAGGTGGCGGAGTCCATTATCTGTCCATGAGTGATTTGTGAAGACAGCAATGCAATGCACAACTGTAGTTGGTTAAGCAGGCTTAACTCGCTTAAAGATAGTCTAGTAGATGAATAGCACGGTGGCGTAGTTTAGGGACTAACTACTTCGTTAAATAATTCGGCAGGTTCGGTACTGGTGAGAATTACTGCATAGCTCAATCGATCAAAAGTCTTATAGACCAACAAGGTTCCAACACCGTTACCTGGGATGCTCAGCCTGTCTTGATCGAACAGAGTGCGCATTCTTTCGAGGAAGGGCATTTTTGCCCGCTCAACCTCATCGGTGAGGCGAGTTCCTTCTTTTTGTATTGACAAGATATTGCCTGTTTCTAGGTTATCTTCGTTGCCGAGATTAATAACAACAGTGTCCAGCTGTGAAGCAAGAGTCTCTCCGCCTAGGAAGGCTACAATCTGACCAGACATATCTGCGCTTGGCTCAGTGGGGAATATGGTAGAATTAATGCTCGACTCTTCCCTGATTAGTAAGCGGTCACCAACCCGAATTTCTTCGATACCATTGTTGACTACTAACCTCTTCATGTCGGGAGCTACATTTTCTAAGATACTGGCAAAACCCAGATATTCAATTTCTACTCCGAGCATTTCTTCTTCGATAGTGCTCAAGAAGCCGAACGCACGTTTCTTTTTTGGCCCCTGTGCATAAAAAGTCTGGCCTAGGCGGTAAATTTCAAAGGACGTTGTTTCTGCAGGGAAAGACCCACGGGCAAATATTTCATCGCCTGTGCCTATCGCGAGATTATCACCCGTGTTCGAGGTGATATAAGCTGCAGCCTGAAAGTCGGCGGCATTAATGATCCTATTCTTGGTGAAACTGTTCTCGATAGAATTCAGTGGAATTGCGGGAATGGCACTCGGCAGGGTTTCTATTCGAATTTGGGGAGAAATAGTTGCTACCTCACGATCGCCTCGCTGCACGAAAACACGTGGTTTCCCGCCCAATAGGCTGAGCTTCAAGGTATCGCCTGTGTAGATAAGATCAGGGTTATCTAAGTACTCGTCAGGTTGCCAGATATCAGTCCAACGTTCTGGATTTACCAGAAAATGTCCTGCAATTTCCCATAACGTGTCGCCTTCTACCACAGTATAGCTAGTAGGATAATCAGGCACGAGAATACTCGTTTGCCCCTGCGCTGACAGCAATGTGCTCGCGCTGGCTGTGCCTATTACTAAAGCTAGTAGAAGTTGCCTGATTCCAAGATTTTTCATACTTAGTCTTCCGCGCTAAAAAGCGTTGAGTTCCTATGTTAGCAATACGCTATAATTATCACTAGAAGCGGTTCACATACTGTGCCACACAATTTCTGTAGGCTTTCGCGACCATGTCAATTTTACAAATACTGGAATTTCCTGACCCCAGATTAAGAAAAATAGCCAAACCCGTTACTGTTTTCGATGAAGAGCTAGAAGACTTGATCGAAGATATGCTCGAAACGATGCACGAAGCTGAGGGTATTGGGCTCGCCGCAACTCAGGTAAACGTTCATAAACGTTTATTGGTAATAGATGTATCGGAAAATCGGGACGCTCCCCAAGTATTTATCAATCCAGAATTCGAAATTATTGAACACGAACTATCTGAATATAACGAAGGCTGTCTATCAGTGCCTGGTTTTTATGAGACAGTATCTCGACCTAGAATGGTTAAGATAACAGCACAAGACGCTAAGGGCGAGAAGATAGAACAAGCTGCCGAAGGTATTCTAGCAACCTGCATCCAACACGAGATAGACCATCTAGATGGCAAATTATTCGTGGACTATCTCAGCACATTAAAAAGGCATCGGATTCGCGCTAAACTCGAGAAAGAGCATAAGAAGCCTGTCTGAATAAATGAAAAATTTACGAATCTGTTTTGCAGGAACACCTGCCTTTGCTGCTGCGCACCTGCTAGCATTGCTAAAGGCAGGCCACCATGTTGTCGCGGTCTACACTCAGCCTGACCGCCCCGCGGGACGCGGCAAAAAATTACAAGCTAGCCCGGTCAAGAAAATAGCGCTTGAAAATATGCTTCCCGTTTTTCAACCATCGAGCCTAAGACCCTTGCAAGAAACTGAATCTTTAGCCTCGCTCAATTGTGACCTGATGGTCGTAGTCGCCTATGGACTAATACTTCCAAAAGCCATACTCGATGTCCCAAGACTTGGCTGCCTGAATGTACATGCATCATTGTTACCTCGTTGGCGCGGTGCTGCACCAATTGAGCGCGCACTGTTAGCTGGAGATAAAGTATCAGGTGTCACTATTATGCAGATGGACGAAGGGCTCGACACTGGCGCCATGTTGAACAAAGAGTCCGTACAGATCAGCGGTACCGACAATCGTCTCAATCTGGAAGAAAGACTACAAACAGCGGGCCAAGCGGCACTTATAAGAACTCTTGGTGACTTAGAAAAATATCAATCCGAGGCTACCGTTCAGAACGATAAAGACAGTAACTACGCTGCAAAGTTAGAAAAATCTGAGGCGTTTATCGATTGGCGCCTAAGCGCGTCGGAGATTGATCGTCAAATTCGCGCGGGTATAGGTAGAAATCCTGCCTATACGGTATTGAACGATCAGCGTCTGCGTATTCTAAAAGGAACTGTGTCCGTAGAGAGCTACAATGCCAAACCAGGGCAGATAGTGGAAAGTGAAAAATCGCATTTCACTGTAAGTTGTGGTTCTGGAGCACTCGATATCCAGCGAGTCCAACTTCCAGGGAAGAGTCCGGCAACTGTAAAGGACATCAGCAATTCACGTCCGGAGCTGTTTTCTCGAGATGTTGCATTTGACCATAGACAGCCAAAATAGAATGAGTAATAGCAGAGCCATCGTTGCAAAAATACTGTGCTCCCTGCTTAAGGACCGTGGTTCACTTACTACCCTGTTAGCCAATCACAAAGACCACCCAGAGTTTGGTCTGATCCAAGAGAGCAGTTACGGTTGCTGCCGCTGGTATTTCGCCTTGGAGTCCTTGCTCGGACAGTTACTCAACAAGCCACTGAAGAAGCAGGATTTAGACATTAAATGTTTGATGATTGTTGCGCTCTATCAATTGAGAGAACTAGAGGTTGCTGAATATGCCGTTATCAACGAGTCTGTTTCAGCGACCCTGATTTTCAAGAAGCCATGGGCCAAAGGTTTGGTGAATGCCGTCTTGCGCGGCTATCAGCGTAACACAGACGCGTTAGAGCAAGCGTTGACTGCCAGCAAGCCAAATCAAGATCAGGCCTTTCCGAGTTGGTTAGAGTCAGAAATTATCCAGCAATGGCCAAAGCAAGCGTTATCTGTATTCCACAACAGCAATCAGCGCCCTCCTATGACCCTACGGGTTAACCTTGCGAAAAATTCACGCGAGCAATACCTTGAATTACTAGCGGATGCCGGCGTTACGGCTACTGCAGGTAGTTTGACTAATTCTGCTGTATATCTAGATAAACCAACCCCCGTCACCGACTTACCAGGGTTCGCTGAAGGCAAGGTCAGCGTGCAGGATGAGGCTTCACAACTTGTACCTAGCCTACTCCAACTCGAGACAGCTCAGCAGATACTCGATGCCTGTGCCGCTCCCGGAGGGAAGAGCTGTCATATACTTGAAAGTGAACACTCACTTACTAAATTGACTTCTGTAGATACAAGCCAGTCAAAGCTCGAGCGAATACGAGAGAATTTAGAGAGATTGGGGCTGGAGTCGAACTTGGTGGCGGCAGACGCCGGCGAATTAGAAACATGGTGGGATGGCAACCAATTCGACCGTATTCTTCTCGATGCGCCCTGTTCTGCTACTGGCGTCATTCGCCGACACCCAGATATTAAATTACTTAGAAAGCCTGAACAAATCAAATCCGTGGGAGAGGTTCAATCAGTTCTACTGAGTAAGTTGTGGACTTGCCTCAAACCTGGAGGCCTGTTGCTGTATACCACTTGCTCTGTACTACGGCAGGAGAATGAAGAGACTATTAAGCGCTTTCTCGATTCTACTGATAGCGCTAAATATGAAGCCATAACAGCCGATTGGGGAGTAGAATGTGCTTTGGGTAGGCAACTACTGCCAGGGACAAGCTTAGGCCCTGATGGCTTCTTCTACGCCGTGTTACGAAAAAAGTCAGTGTAGAATTTTGGATTCATTCGTTCAATCAATAATGTAAGGCCATCATGAAAATAATTATCCTCGGCGCCAACCAGGTTGGCAGCGCTCTAGCCGAAACCCTGGCAAATGAGGCCAACGATATTACGGTTGTCGATGCTGACACCGAAAGGCTCCGCGAACTCAAGGATCATATCGATATAGGCACCGTAGCCGGCCATCCTTCTTTACCTGATGTGTTGGAGAAAGCAGGGGGCCAAGATGCCGACATGATCATTGCGGTAACCGAAAGCGACGAAATTAATATGGTCGCCTGCCGCGTGGCCTACTCTTTGTTCCAAACCCCAAAGAAAATCTGCCGCATTCGTGCCTCTTCCTATCTCGTTTCAGACAAGCTCCGCGGCCAGCATGGTCTTGCCGTGGATACTATTATAAGTCCTGAGTTAATTGTCTCTAGTGACATCGAGCGCTTGTTAGATCTGCCTGGCTCACTTCAAGTATTGGATTTTGCCGATGGTAAAGTGCAACTCGTCGCGGTGAAGGCATACTACGGCGGCCCGCTTGTTGGTCAGGAAATTCGATTACTACGCCAACACATGCCATCTGTGGACACTCGCGTGGCGGCGATTTTTCGCAAGGACCGCCCGATTATTCCCGAGGGCTCAACAGTTATCGAGGCAGGTGATGAGGTCTTTTTCGTGGCAGCACAGAAAGACATTCGCGCATGCATGAGCGAACTACGACGCATGGACAAGCCCTATAAAAGATTGATGATCGCCGGTGGTGGCAATATCGGCATGCGGCTAGCCCAGAGTGTTGAGGATCGCTATCAGGTTAAAATTATTGAGAGAAACTTAGAGCGCTGTTCTTTAATTTCGGAAACACTAAATAACGCTATCGTGCTAAACGGCGAAGCATCACAGCGTGACCTTCTAATTGAAGAGAATATTTCTGACACCGATGTATTTCTCGCGCTAACTAATGATGACGAAGCGAATATCATGTCCTCCCTTTTAGCAAAGAGGCTAGGCGCGAAAAAGGTCATGACGCTTATCAACAATTCCGCTTACGTTGATCTCGTCCAAGGCGGCGAAATAGATATTGCTATTTCTCCACAACAGGCAACGATTGGAAAACTGCTCGCGCACGTTAGACGCGGCGATGTGGTAAATGTGCATTCTTTACGCAGAGGAGCCGCCGAGGCGATGGAAGCAATCGCTCATGGTGATGAGGCTTCATCGAAAGTAGTAGGCAGAGCTATCGAAGATATCGACCTTCCGGAAGGCACAACGATTGGAGCTATCGTCCGTAACGATGAAGTGCTCATCGCTCATGACAACACAGTCGTCGAGCCTGACGATCACGTTATCTTGTTTCTTGTGGACCGCAAACGTATTTCTGAAGTGGAACGGTTGTTCCAGGTTGGTTTCAGCTTCTTCTAAAAGCTACGAAAATTATGCACGCTTCAATCATCGTAAAAATATTAGGTATCTTGTTAATGCTCTTTAGCGCGTTAGGCAATTTGCCGCCATTGGTCGTCTCCTATATTTATGCAGATGGCATGGCAAGCGTTTTTACGGATTCTCTGCTTATTATTTTTAGCGTTGGTTTCTTGATGTGGCTGGCAACCGTTAGATCCCGTGCAGAGTTAGGCACACGAGACGGGTTTTTAGTCGTGACTCTATTTTGGGCAGTGCTAGGTGTCGCAGGGTCCTTGCCTTTTATTTTCTCCTCTGCAGTAGAATTGTCCATAACCGATGCGGTGTTCGAATCACTTTCCGGACTTACCACCACCGGCGCTACAGTGATCTCCGGTCTGGATGACTTGCCCAAGTCGGTTCTATTCTATAGACAACAGCTTCAGTGGCTGGGAGGAATGGGCATCATCGTCCTCGCCATGGCATTGCTGCCAATGCTTGGTATTGGTGGGATGCAACTCTACCGAGCCGAAAGCCCAGGGCCGGTGAAGGATAATAAGTTGGTTCCTCGACTTGCCGAAACGGCAAAGGCACTTTGGTATATTTATCTCACGTTAACGGTTGTTTGTGCGCTGGCGTACTGGATTGTTGGCATGAATCTATTCGATGCTATTAGTCATAGCTTCACTACCGTTGCCATTGGCGGCTTCTCTACTCATGACCTTAGCCTCGGTTATTTCGACAATCCCGCCGTGGATATCATTGCCATCATATTCATGTTCATTGCGGGCGTGAATTTTGCATTACACTTTACTGCTTGGCAGGGAAGAAAGGTTGGTCACTACCTCCGTGATCCTGAATTTAAATTTTACGCATTTATCTTAGGATCCGTTTCGGTTGTGACGGTTGCAGTGCTATATTTTTCCGAAGTGTATACGAGCCTATTCGAGGCTTTGATAAAGGGTGTTTTTCAAGTCGTGTCTATGGCAACGACTACCGGTTTCGCAACGGCCGATTTTAATTCGTGGCCTTTATTTTTACCCTATGTGCTCCTCTATGCGGCCATCATAGGTGCCTGCGCCGGCTCTACCGGCGGCGGTATGAAGGTTATACGCATCCTACTGATCTTTAAGCAAGGTTTTCGGGAGGTGCAGCGATTGATTCATCCCCGCGCTGTTATACCCATCAAGCTTGGAGGCCAGCGAGTCTCAGATCGGATAGTGGAGTCTGTCTGGGGTTTCTTCGCAGTCTATGTAATGGTGTTCCTGGTTATGCTGCTAGCATTGCTTGCTACCGGTCTCGATATTGTTACAGCCTTCAGTGCCGTTGGCGCCTGCATAAATAATCTCGGCCCCGGCCTTGCCGAAGTTGCAGTGACTTACGGTCAACTACCTGCTGCAGCAAAATGGATATTGTGTTTTGCGATGTTATTGGGCCGGCTGGAAATATTTACTTTGCTGGTGCTTTTTACACCGATGTTTTGGAAAAGATAGATACTTTTCATCTCTGTTTCATTTACGCGCAAACGATTTAACTAATTCACGTCTTCCGAGTTAGGTATTCCTGATGTTTAGAATATTAGTAAAACTTTTCCCCATCCGGCTGCCTGCGAAATCGTTTGTATTCCCACTGATACTGCTCCACAGCCATGAGAACACAGTTTTCTACTGACTTGTTGAGCCCAGCAACGGATTTGATGAGATCTTCATCGTAAATCGATTCATCCGCTTCTCGGATAGTTAACTTAAACCCTCCGCTTTTTGGTAGACGCACCACAAAACCACAGAACACTCTAGCTTGGGAGCGCGCTACAAGCTTGCTTACCAATGTCATTGTTAACGCCTGTTCACCAAAAAAATTGGCGAACACTCCACCTTCGTCATTAGGTACTTGATCAGGTAAAACACCCACCATCTCCCCTCTGTGCAGTGCCTTGAGGACCATTGAGACTCCCTTTCGGTCAGCCGGTGCCAGTTTCATTCCGCCTCGAGATCGAGTGCGCTGTAGCAGGCGATCTAAGGCGGGTAACTTCGGTGGCTGATACATGAAGGTCGATACAATATTTTGACAGACATACATACCAAAGATTTCCCAGTTACTCAGGTGGGGCGCCAGCAAAATGATTCCTTGCTTACCACTGGCCGCCTGCTTGAGTTCTTCAAGGCCTTCGACCTGAGTTACCAGGGAATAGGTCTTATCAATCGGTAACATCCACGACTTGCCCATCTCCATTGCCGTACTCGCTGTGCTAGTGAGACTCTCTTTGGCAAGGCGAGAGATTTCTTCGTTAGACAAATTAGGAAAACAGGCGTTTAGGTTCTTCAAAGTCGTATTTTTTGCTCTGTTGGGAAGGTAAAAAAGCATTGCTCCCCAGATCGAGGCCAGCCCATGGATTATTGCCAGTGGCAGCCTCGCCGTTATGAATAGAAACGATAGAAAGAAATAGTATTTAAGTGTGGCGATAATGATTTCTCATTTAAGTAGATCAATTAAATTAACTGGAAATGGAAGCATAATTTTCATCCAGAAACAATCGCCTAGATCTTAGCCACTATTCCCTTATCTGGACTGCAGGTAGATTAGTTCGGGATAATCGAGGATAATTGCAAGCCTTTGACTTCATAGCCATTTAATAAGACAACGCATTCAAATCTATCCAAGCAAATCGGCCAACGTGTGAACAAGAATTTAGACAGTAGCACCTTTCAGGGACTCATTTTTGCTTTGCAGCAATTTTGGGCTGATCAAGGTTGCGTTATCATGCAGCCACTGGATATGGAGGTCGGCGCAGGAACGTTCCATCCGGCTACTTTTTTACGTGCCATCGGGCCCGAGTCTTGGAACACTGCCTATGTTCAACCCTGTCGTCGACCTACCGACGGTCGTTATGGCGAGAATCCGAACAGGTTACAGCATTACTACCAGTTTCAGGTGCTCCTGAAGCCCTCTCCTAAGAACATCCAAGAACTCTACCTAGATTCACTGCGCAGTCTTGGTATCGATATGTCGATACACGATATTCGGTTCGTCGAAGACAATTGGGAGTCTCCAACTCTTGGCGCCTGGGGATTGGGCTGGGAAGTATGGCTAAATGGAATGGAGGTAACGCAGTTCACTTACTTCCAGCAGGTGGGCGGGTTGGAGTGTTACCCAGTGAGTGGTGAAATCACCTATGGCATCGAGCGAATCGCGATGTACCTTCAAGGCGTCGACAGCATCTATGACATTGTATGGACTGACGGCCCCGATGGTGTAGTTACCTATGGTGATGTTTTTATGCAGAACGAAGTAGAGATGTCCGCCTTTAATTTTGAACATGTCGATGTTGATACACTTTTCCGAAATGTCGATGATTGCGAGCGACAATGTAAGGCTCTTATAGATAAACAGTTGGCGCTACCAGCCTATGAGCAAGTACTAAAGGCCTCGCACTATTTCAATTTACTCGATGCCAGAAATGCCATCTCGGTGACAGAGCGACAGCGCTTCATCCTTCGTGTTCGAACACTTGCCCGAGCAGTTGCAGAAGCCTATTACGAAAGTCGCAAACAGCTAGGCTTCCCACTAGCCAGCGAAGCGCTGCGTAAGGAATTTTTGGAAAAATAGTCATGTTAAAACAAGATTTTTTAGTGGAATTGGGCACAGAAGAATTACCTCCAAAGGCGCTACTCAAGCTGTCAAAATCATTTCAGGCGGGAGTAATAGAGGGTCTCAAGAAGGAGTCTCTAGCTCACGGAGAGGTAAAGTCCTTCGCTACACCGCGCAGATTAGCTGTGCTGGTCTGCGCGTTGGACGAAAAACAGGCCGACAGACTTACTGAGAAATTTGGCCCCGCCGTAAAGGCCTCGTTCGATACCCATGGCAATCCCACACGTGCTGCTGATGGATTCGCCAAGTCTTGCGGTGTGGCGGTTGCCGACTTAGGCCGTGCTCCTAAAGACGGTGTAGAAAAACTTAGCTTTTCATCCACGGTACTTGGCAAGTCTACTAATGAGCTATTGCCTGCAATCGTTGATTCCGCTCTCGCCAAGCTTCCTATTCCAAAAAGAATGCGTTGGGGCTCCTCCAGAGACGAGTTTGTGCGACCAGTCCACTGGCTGGTAATGTTGTTCGGTGAAGAAGTCGTACCATCTACTATTATGGGAGTGGAGTCTGGAGCTGATAGCTTTGGCCATCGCTTCCACCACCCCGACAAGATTCGTATCGGCAAACCAATTGAGTACGAAGCACTTATGCTTGAGCCTGGTAATGTTGTAGCCGATTTTGCTAAACGTAGAGAGCTGATTAGAAACGCTATTCTTACACAGGGTGAGAAGCTTAATGCCAATACTGTAGTTGATGAATCGCTTCTCGATGAAGTAACAGGCCTTGTTGAATATCCTGTGGCCTTAACAGGCCAATTCGATGAATTGTTTTTGGAGGTACCATCGGAGGCGCTGATCCTGGCGATGAAATCTCATCAGAAGTGCTTCTACCTATTGGACACAAACCAGGAGCTACTGCCGTATTTCGTGACCGTGAGCAATATCCGTAGCAATGACCCTTCGCAGGTCATCAAAGGCAACGAAAGAGTAATCCGCCCACGCCTCGCCGATGCGAAGTTTTTCTATGAGACTGATAAGCAAAAACCTTTGGAAGATCGTTTAGATCAACTAAAGAAAGTCGTGTTTCAGGAAAAGCTAGGTACAGTTTACAATCGTAGTTTAAGAGTCGCCAATCTAGCCAAATTTATAGCGGCACACACAGGCGAGAACGAAGCTCAAAGCGAGAGGGCCGCCATGCTCTCTAAGTGTGATTTGGTCACGAATATGGTTGGTGAATTTGCTGACCTGCAGGGCCTAATGGGTTCTTATTATGCTGCCAACGATGGTGAGCCTGAGCCAGTAGTCACGGCTATTAGTGAACAGTATATGCCTAAATATGCCGGTGGCGATCTCCCATCGACTCCGTTAGGTGGCGTATTAGCGGTTGCCGATAAGCTCGATTCGATTGTTGGATTGTTTGCCATCGGCCAACCGCCTACCGGCTCTAAAGACCCTTTTGCACTTCGGCGCTCTGCTATTGGCGTATTGCGTATTATGGTTGAGAACCAATTAGATGTAGACCTCCTAGCCTGCATAGAAGCGTCACTGGCTGAGTTTGGCTCACTTGAAACAGATCCCAAAACTGCCGAAAAAGTTTTTGAATTCATGCTGGAAAGATTTCGCAGCTGGTATTCAGATGAGGGTATACCTAGCAATGTTTTCCAGTCTGTTATGGAAATCAAGCCACGCAAGCCCCATGATTTCGCGAAAAGAATACAAGCTGTGTCTAGCTTCGTGCAGCTTGCAGAGTCAGCTGCATTGGCCGCTGCGAATAAACGGGTCTCAAATCTATTAGTCAAGGTAGATGCCGCTTCGCTATCGACAAAGGTTAGCGAAGCACTGTTGATTGACGACGCGGAAAAAATACTTTTTCAACAGCTGCGCGACAAAGAATTAAAAACAGCGCCATTGTTCAATTCTGGCAACTATACATCTGGACTTGCAGAGCTGGCCCAACTTAAAGATTCCGTAGATGGGTTTTTCGATAACGTGCTTGTTATGTGCGACGACAAGTCTGTGCAAAATAATCGCATTGCACTACTGCAGCGACTACGCAATATTTTTCTTAAGGTAGCGGATATATCTTTCTTGCACACCTCTTAGCACTGTTGAGTCAAAGTGAGCGATGATGAAGATTATAGTGCTAGATCGAGATGGCGTAATCAATCAGGACTCCGACGACTATATAAAATCAGCTAAAGAGTTCATTCCCATCCCCGATAGCATCACGGCCATAGCACGATTAAGCTCGGCCGGTTTCAAAGTCGTAGTTGCAACTAACCAGTCCGGCCTTTCTCGCGGATATTTTGATTACGACCAACTATCCGATATGCATCATTTATTGTGTTCTATGGTTGAGCAGGCTGGTGGTGTCATCGACGGCATCTTCTATTGCCCTCATCATCCCGATGAAGGCTGCTCTTGCAGGAAACCAAAAACTGGTCTGCTTCAACAAATTGAAAACGAGTTCGCTTGTAAACTCCAAGGCTGCTATTTCATCGGTGATAGCCTAAAAGATATTCAAGCTGCTCGCGCATTCGATTGTAAACCCATCTTGGTTCGCACCGGCAAGGGTTTGATTACCGAAATAAGTCTTTCTGATACCAACGATGTGTCTGTACCCACTCATGATAATTTATCCAATGCTGTTTCTCACATTCTAGGATTATGCGATGATAGCTAGACTATTTTTAAGCGTACGCTCTTTAGTATTTTATATTGGCTACTATACGGGCACAGTTATTATATGTATTTTCTTCATTCTTTTATTCCCGATCTTGCCGCCTAAAGGGCGACATATTTTTGCCGGGCTTTGGTGTGGCTTTGCTTTAGGGTGGCTGCGACTATGCTGCGGAGTAAAGTACGTGGTTCACGGCCTTGCAAACTTACCTAAGAAGCCAGCTGTTATTTTGGCTAATCATCAAAGTAGCTGGGAGACGATTCTTTTCTATAAGCTCATCTTCCCTGTCTCCCCGATATTAAAAAAAGAGTTAACTCGTATACCTTTTTGGGGATGGTCTATGCGCCTACTAAAACCTATAGCTATTGATAGGAGCAAACCACGAGAGGCTGGTCGTTCATTACTAGTACAGGGTGTCGATCGAATTCAGAATGGTAACTCGGTTATAATTTTCCCTGAAGGTAGCCGTTCCAAGTACGGCAGCGTGAAAAGATTCTCTCGTGGCGGTGCAAAGCTTGCCATCGCGGCAAATACAGACATAATCCCTATAGCTCACAATGCCGGATATTGTTGGCCGGCTCGTCAATTTACCAAAAGGCCCGGCCTAGTAACTGTTGTTATTGGACAGAGAATAGAACTGGGTGAACGAGACGCCAGCGAACTTACCGCCGATGTCGAAGACTGGATACGCAAAAAAGTAAATGAACTTGGCTAACACACACTCTGGTACTAGCTAAGTTCGTTTTGCGAATTTTCCTAGTTAAAAGGCTCTAAATATCCAAATTTTCCGCAGCTAACGCATTATCTTCGATAAATTCGCGCCGTGGCTCTACCTGATCGCCCATTAAAGTATTGAATAGTTGGTCGGCTCCGATCGCATCTTCGATAGTTACCTGCAGCATTCTTCTAGTTTCTGGGTTCATCGTGGTATCCCAAAGCTGATCTGGGTTCATTTCTCCTAAACCCTTATAGCGCTGTAAATAGTGGCCCTTCATAGCATCGTTGGTTAGCCATTCTATAGCTTCGGCGAATGAGGAGATTTGTTCTATCTTCTCGCCGCGCTTAACGTAGGCCCCCGTTTCGATAAGGCCCTCCAGAGTTTGCCCAAGATCAATAAGCGCACGGTATTCACCAGAATGAAAGAAGTCGCGACTAAACCCGAAGGACTTCTCCAAGCCATGCAAATTTAGTTTGGCTTCAGGCAGAAACAGTTGTCTCTCTTCGTCTTTTGATGCGTTAAACGTATAGTTAGTACTTACTTTCGGATGCATTTTGGAGAATTTTGCGCTCAATTCTTCGATCCATTTCCCCACTTCTGCCTCGGATTTCAGATCATCCTCGGCTAAGTTTCTAGTGAAAATCATCGCCTCCAGAATCTCCGTAGGATAAAGCCTTGCCAGCCGGCTAATAATTGCATAGCTGTTGTTATACTTCTTCACCAATGATTCAAGCGCATCGTCTGCAATTCCTGGCGCAGCAGGATTCACATGTAAACTCGCCCCATCGAGAGCAATTTGGGTTTGGTATTCGGCTAACTCAATATCATCTTTTAAATATTGTTCTTGTTTGCCTTTTCGAATCTTGTAAAGTGGCGGTTGCGCGATAAAGATATGGCCGCGCTCGACCAACTCTCGCATCTGCCGGAAAAAGAACGTTAATAACAGAGTTCGAATGTGTGATCCGTCAACGTCCGCATCCGTCATGATAATAATGCTGTGATAGCGCAGATTTCCCGGTGCGAATTCTTCGTTACCTATTCCACAACCTAGCGCTTTAATTAGTGTCCCGATTTCTACGGAACTGAGCATCTTGTCGAAGCGCGCCTTCTCTACGTTTAAGATCTTACCCTTCAATGGCAAAATAGCCTGATTTTTACGGTTCCTTCCTTGTTTTGCGGAACCACCGGCCGAGTCACCCTCCACTATGTAAATTTCAGAAAGTGCAGGGTCTTTTTCTTGGCAATCGGCCAGTTTGCCCGGCAGACCGGCAATATCCAATGCGCCTTTTCGTCGCGTCATTTCCCTGGCCTTGCGCGCCGCTTCCCGCGCACGTGCCGCATCAAGCATCTTGCCAACAATAAGCTTGGCGTCTTGGGGGTTCTCTAAGAGATAATCACTAAAGTGTGATGCCATTTCCTGTTCAACGACGGTTTTCACCTCGGAAGACACCAACTTATCCTTCGTCTGCGAAGAAAATTTTGGATCGGGCACCTTAACCGAAATAACGGCTGTTAAACCTTCTCGTGCATCGTCTCCAGATGTGACAACTTCTTTTCCCTTTCTACTTGCCAACTCTTTGTCAATATATCCTTTTAGTACTCGTGTTAGTGCGCCCCTAAAAC
>Ga0307986_10000509_pt1 | contig 29086 bp, 24 predicted proteins | sample EllFjometageno82_FD_203170 | JGI IMG/M metagenome (GOLD analysis project Ga0307986, IMG submission 203170) | Marine microbial communities from Ellis Fjord, Antarctic Ocean - #82 | ecosystem: Environmental > Aquatic > Marine > Unclassified | place: Southern Ocean | collected 2014-10-09 | reverse complement strand
TAATACATTCACAAATAACCAAATATTTTGATTGTAATGATAAAAATTATAATGAATGTTGGATTACTGAAAAAAGATTGCCAAATTATATGGATAAAAAATGTGATGTCAAAGATGGTCTACATATTATATTTCCAAATATAATAGGTCAAACAATTATTTTTAAAGAATTTATTAAAAAATTTTCAGAAGATGATGTAGTTGAAATGGTAAAAGATGTTTTTAATAAAACATCAATAGATAATATTGTTCCAGACAATGACGTATCTGATATATTTGATACAAATGTGCAAAGATGGTTTGTATATGGATGTGGAAAATCAGATAAATTTCCATATTTATTAACTAAAATTATAGATTGTAAAAAATTTGAATTTATCAAAAATAATTATGATAATCGTGAAATATTAAATAAAACATCTGTCTTATTCGAAAGAGAAGAGAATATAGAATATAGGGAAGGAATTGAAAATATATTTAAAAATACATTGAGTAATAGTAATAGTGTAAGTACATTTGATATGGTAAATGATGAAGCCATTGCTTCAGACTATGATCCATATTTTGATAATTATAATGATGATGTTGAGCAAATGGAATCAACATTAATGAATATAGAAATTGAAAATATTAAAAAAATTGTGATGAGATGTTTATCATTAGACCGAGCAGATGACTATGAATTATGGTTAAAAGTAGGAATGTGTTTAAAAAATATAGGTGGCGAACAATTATTTAGTTTATTTGATGAATTTAGCCAAAAAGGTGATAAGTATGATAATAGAGAAAATTGTAGAAAATATTGGAATGGATTTAAAAGGGACGGTATTAATATTGGTTCATTACATCATTGGGCTAAAATGGATGATATGGGTGAATATATGAAAATTAGGGAAGAAAATCTAATATCAAAAATCGATAATTGTATCTTTCGAGGAGGGCAACATGATGATGTTGCAGAAGTAGTTTCAGGGTATTATAAAGATCAATTTATATGTGCAGATTTAAAAGAAAATTGGTTTTATTTTAATGGTAATATATGGCTTCCTTGTCCAAAAGGGTATCGCTTACATAGAGAACTAAGTGGGACAATTAAAGAAATATTTTATAGGAGACATCAAGTATATAAACGAGAAATGGATCGTTTTTCCGAAGAAGGAAATGAAATTGGAGCAAAAAACTATGATGGATATCAGAAAGCAGCATATAAAATTTATGACAATTTAAAAAATGTAACACACAATGAAAATATTATGAAGGCATGTAGGATTAAATTTTATAAAGAAAAAATAATGGAAACAATGGATTCAAATACAAAATTATTTGCATTTGAAAATTGTGTATTTGATCTAGAGAAAAATATTATTAGAGAAGGGAGACCAGAAGATTATATTAGTATGACAAATAAAATTAATTTACCTATACTACCAAATGAATTACCAATGTCACCAGAAGATTTATGGAATCGTATCAAATGTAGGGTTGGTAAATATAAACGTAATAGTAATCATGAAAAAGTGTGGAATAAAGAAGAATGGGATAATGGTAATTCGAAATATTTTGAAATGATTTATAAAGATATTAGTCAATTCTTTAAAGAGATTCTACCAGATTCGCAAATTCGTAAATATTGTTTAAGATTTATTGCATCTAGGATGTGTGGCGATGTATTGGAACAAAGATTTAGTATTTGGACAGGGAGTGGTGGTAATGGTAAAAGTATACTGATTGATATTATCAGACATGCTTTTGGAGAATATTGTATTAATTTACCGGTAACATTATTAACACAGAAACGAAAGGCAAGTAATGCTGCATGTCCTGAAAAAGCGAGGACTAGGGGTGTTAGAATGTGTTATATGCAAGAACCTGATAGTGGAGAACGTATTAATGCAGGCGAAATGAAGGAACTTAGTGGTGGAGATATGATTCAAGCAAGGAAATTATATTGTGATATTTTTGAATTTAAACCACAATTCGAGATTGTTCTTATGTGCAATGAAAAACCAACAATTGACGATAAGACCAATGGTGCTTGGAGGAGGGTTCAAGTATATCCATTTGTATCAAAATTTGTAGATGATGTAAGCAAAATCAATGTTAATAATAATGTATATAAAAGGGACAAAAGTTTACCAACAAAATTAGACCATTGGTCGATTGTATTTATGTGTATGTTAATGAGAGAATGGGTATCTATGGGTGGTGGAATTGATGAAGACACTATTCCAGATAGTATTAGAATGGAAACAGAGAATTATAAAAATCAAAATGATATTGTTGGACAATGGATTTGTGAAGATCTCAATATTTGTGAAGATGAAGCAACACCATTTAATGAATTACATAATGCATTTGAAAATTGGTTTACAGAAAATCACAGTAATGGTAAAGTTGATAAAATTGTTATCAAACGTAGATTAATTGAATGGCAAAAGGCATCAATGTATGGATTTACAGATAATATGAATGGTTCAGAACGACATCCTAAATTTAATCTTATGCCAAAACCAGAAGAATAAAATAATAAAATGGGTATAACCGATAAATCCAATTAAATTCAGATATCGAATCATAAAAAATTTAAATAACAATATTTTTACAAATTATTTTTTATCTTATAACCAAGTGATATTTGAGGATTATCTAAAACTGCTTTACAAATTTCAGTATCTATAAATGTATATACCTTATTTTTATAACCATATTTTTCAACTAATTTTGTACAACCATTACAACAATGTGCACTTTTAATGCTACCATCTTTATTGTATCTCCAAATATATATTTCATATTTACCCTTTTTATCATTTTTTCTACAATAATTTATTGCCCGTTGTTCAGCATGAATAGATATCTTATTATGATTACAACCACATGCTCTACTACTACCAAAATTAAGTATTTGTTTTCTCTTGGGGTCGTAAAACGCAATACTGAACTGCAACTTTGAAGGTATGACAATCATAAAGACTACTCATATCAATATTAGACTTTGTCTTAAGAGGCAAAGGAGTCAACGAAACAGGCAAAGAAATATGTGTGTTCATATTTATTTGTTTAAAAGATACTTAAAAAAAATAATAAATTTCAAATTTATTTATAGATTAGGGTTAGGAACACCTGGTATAAAACCAGGTGGATTTGGACTAATTGGTTGAATAGGTATTGGATCAATTTGATGACCAGGATGAGGCCTATGACCAGGTCTATGCATTTGACCTCTAGGATTTGGTCTAAATCCTCTATTTATGTGTCTGTTAACAGGAACATATCCTGTTTCATATACAGGATAATAAACAGGTTTATTTTTATATACAACCGTTGGATTATTATATAAATACAATAACCCAATTACAATTAATGCTAAAACAGCCATTTGCATTTGATTGATTTTCATATATTATATCATATTAAAATAATTTAATTTATTTATAAAAAATTTACTTAAATTTATTCATATACATTTTTATTGAAGCTGTATTATACGATTTAAATATAATTCTTCTAATAAATTGAACACTTATATTAAATACAATTAATAATACAAAACCTAAAAACCCTCTACAAATATAGCACATATGATAAATAAATACAATACTTAATAATGAAATAAATACATCTATTATATTTTGTAATATTATTTGTTCCCTAGTTAATCCATATTTAGTTAAATATTCTTGCGACATTACAATATTATAAATTAAACTTGTAAATATTAAAAATATATAAAACCCACACAAAAATCCAGGACCTCTTTGAACTGATCCAGATTTAGCATATAAACATTTATCATCAAAAAATTTATCAAGCATTTTTGTAAGTTGGTTAGAGCGAAAGTTTGTTGTCATTTATATTATTAATAATAAAATAAATATTTATTTATTTATTTATTTATTTATTATTAATAAATATGTTGAAGTATTTATGTTTTATAATCTTAGGAATAGTATTATTTTTACTATGGAATCATATAAATAGGTTTAGTATAGGCAATCAATATGATTTGAGTTATACAGGAACTGATGTATCTTTTACACAAGGTGACCCAAATGATATTTTAAAAGATCTGTTCAATAAAGTTGTTAATAGAGAAGAAGTGTGTTCAAGAGATTTTGCAGAGTGTAGTACAATTATGTTGGGTGTGGGAGGCGATTGTCAAATAAATACTATAGTAGGATTATATGGTGCCCTTAATATACCATTTTCACCTGATGATAAAAAATATATAAATAGTTTTGGTGTAAATTTAAAGACCGTAATAGAAGATGTATATGATTATTTAACAAATAGACCAAGTATGAAAAAATTATTATTTCAAAACAATTTAGATCCGCAATTATATTTGTATATGGCACAATTAAGATCTAATTTGTTACCTAAAAATAAATTATATCCAGTATATTTAGGAACATACCACCGACCAGATAACAAATTTACTAAGACAAAAGAAGGTATAACAGAAGAATTACTATATGGACACAACTTATTAATGTATAAAACAGACTTAGGTGGATTACGATCATTTGTATCAAGTCTTTTACCTTTTGTAGATGTATTGGAACGGAGACAATCTATTTTAACTGGTTTAAATGCAAGTATACAATTATTAGAGAGTGAAGATGCGAATATTCAAACAAATGGTAATGTTTGTTTAATGATTGATTTATGTCCGACTGGTCCGGGAAAAAAATTTTATGCAGTTACAGAATTAGATTATCCATCTACAGTAGCATCTTTTGACTCTCGTCGTGCTGCTGATGTTGAAAGTAATGTTGACTATAATATATTATGGACACTAAAATTAAATATAGCGCATGAAATACAGTTCGGAACAACATCTTTTAATACTACAGATGGAAGATTGCCGGAACTTGATTTAACACAATTAAATCAAGTTCAATCAGATCCGGATGACCTTCTTAGAGCACATCAGGTTAAGAGAGATTGGTTAAATGACGAAGATTTTCGAGATTTATTATCTGTTAAAGCATATCTTCCAACCAAAAAAGATCCTCCTTATACAGGCGATTATAATCCTCAAAATGTGCAACTCAAACCTCAAACTGATTTTTATGGTAAATTAGATAGATTATGCCTTGATGTAGGGGATACAGGTGAGGCAAGATGCAATGACGGTTTATATTGTAAAGAAGGTATAGTAGTAAATTCGGATTCTGCAGAAACATATGATATGTGTGTACAAGAAGGAACTGAGGGTACACCTTGTATTAGAAATACATCTGATCTTTATCTGTGGACTTTTGATGAACCAGAATATTGGCAATGTAGTGAACCACAATTATATTGTAAGAAAGATGTTTTATTAGATGGATCAAAAATTAATATGTGCGTGGAAAGAGGAACTGAGGGTGCAACTTGTCGAGATGAACAGGGTAATAGATGTAATCCGGGATTAGATTGTTTAATTGATTATAATAGTCGTGATAGAAATCTTTGTGTTAATAGTAGGGATATAGTATTGAATTCAATTCCAAAAATAGTATTTAAAGAACAAGATGGTGTTCTCATTCAGATAAATCAAAGTGGGTTAATATATGCATATAATCCTGGATTTCGTAAAGACCCGCATATGCCCTACAGGTATTATTTACCATCACTTAACCAACTTAAACAAGGAATAATTTATTTAGGTGATTATCAAAAACAAAGTACCGGCATGTCGAAAAGATGGCAACAAAGAAGTTTTTTTTTAGAATGGGATAATTCTAGATGTTATATAATGTATTGCGAACCAATAAATAGACCTACAGGTTCAACTGGGATTCAGGCTTTTGTAACAGAAGGAAATATTGTATTAGATATAAAAGATAGATTAGAAATTATACATCTCAGTGAACATTTTCCTAATTTTTTCCAATTAGGTAAAAATGATGCTACTGAAACAGATTTATATGTTACAATATTGTTGAATGATACACGCGGTAACGCGAGTAAAGGTATAACATATTTAGAAATAAGTACATCTAGTCGTATAGATGACTTAACACCAGAATATCATTTAGTTCAGGCTTTAAATTATGTAGATGTATTATTAGGATTAGAACAACAGAAACAGCAAGAGGAACAGCTGGGATTATGTAGTGCTATTGTTGCTGGTGTTGCCTCACAAAGATTTGGCGATTTATAAAATATATGTATATATATATATGTTGAAGTATTTATGTTCTATAATACTAGGAATATTAATTTATATATTATTGAACAGTAAAGATGGTTTTAGTATTGGTGGTTTAAATCCAGGAGATGATTGTAATCCTATGGGAGATGATGAATGTAATAAACAACCTGGAATAACTTGTAATATACATAGTAATCCGTGTAGATGTAATTTGGCGACAAATAAATGTGAATCAGATATTCATGTGGCTGGCACTACTGGTTCAACTAGTGTTACTAGTGTTACTAGTGCTACTACTGCTGATGGTGAAGAATATATATTAACCGGAGATTATTTTCATAATGCAGGTATACCTATATTTGTACAATATATTGTATTAAACCAACATGATAATTTAGATAGTATTATGGCTAATTTAATGGTAAATTCAAATTTACCACCAATATATTTAGGAGAATTAGAGAAACTTGCTAAAAGTGGGGGATCTCTTGGTAGAAAAGTCAGTAGACATTTTTTTATAATAGATAAAAAGGTATATTATATGAAAAAAATAGATGGAGTGTTTAAACCTAAAAATTTTGGACTTGGAAATGAACCACCAATACTTGTGAATAATAGATTATATCAAGCAACATTAGAAATAGGTGATGATGGTTTGGTAAGATCAATATTATATCTCCAAATTACAGGAACAAATGGTGTAATTTTAAAGATGTATCATTCCGATAGATCAACTTTAGAACTTGTTAAAAATATTATAGATAGTTATATAAAACATATTTATCAAAAAATTTCATCGTGTAGTGTTATAGTAGAATCATCTGGTGATGTTGTGGGTGATGTTACTATATCATTAAAATATTTAACTAATAGTGAAGCACCTGACTATAGCATTGATACTTCAGATTCAAGCATTTGTGGTGATATAAATTCGGTATATAGAATATATTATTTTGATAAAGTTGAAATTGATACTACATTAAATACTAATATATTAGTAATTGATGGAACTATGTCATCTGGTGTGAGAGAACTTTTAAGAGTATTAGTATATAATGGTAATATAGTATTAAAATATATCAAAACTATAGCATCGGGCGCATATGGTCTTGTATGTGTAGCTTCGAATATTCCCTTTGATCAATTTAATTCATATAATAATACAGGTGATGCTGCATTAGCTGTAGTATTTAAAATATATATTGATAATCCCAGGTCAACTCGTTCTGGTCAGAACGATCGTGAAATAGATATTATTAATAGAATAAATGGAACAGAAGACGATATAGAAAATTGTCTTCGAATAGGAGAAATTATAAGTGCTCGTATTCTAACAGATCCGCGAGATAGTTATAATATGGCAATTATGATATATATGGATGGTACATTAAGTGATTTACTTATAAACCCTGAATATAATGCTCAGAGTAATTTACCTTTTCAAATAGCAAACCGATTAATGATAGCATTATTATGTGTTCAGAATAATGGTTATGATTATACAGATTTAAAATCACAAAATATATTATATAGATGTTACATGGATAATAAATTAGTAATTTCATTAGGTGATTTAGGATCATTGCATAGGATAGGGGATCCAAAGAGAGCAACATGGACTGTGGAAACAATTGAAAAAATTTTAAATATACCCTATTTTAATAGATCATCCGCAGTAGTATTTATATATGGACTTGTAATACTTGAAGTTTATAGATTAGTTGGCGACTGGGATGAATTCGAAAGATTAGATCCAAGAATTTTAATATTACATTGTCGTTTTTGTCGTGAAACACAAAGGTGTGGTCGACCTCAAGAGCAATTTAATCGACCTGGTCCTTTAATAGGTGTTTTGGGCAGTATATCTGCATATTATGCTTATATAAGGGATACTACAATGCCCTATATTAATGGACTATTAGATAGATTAAAGAGAGGACCAAATTATGATGAAATAGAATTTATTAAAGGTTTATTAAGTAGAATATTTGTAAGACAAGATGATAGAATAACTTTACAAGAAATAAATCAATTTTTTACAGAATTTAGTAGAACAGGTGTTGTCCCTGATTTCATCAATTGTAATATATATAATAATAATGCTGTTTCATGCGAAGAAGAAACTGATGTATGTTTTTATGATGATGATACTGATGTATGTGAAAGTGTATAAAATTAAATACTTGGAATATATTGCCATTCTAAATCATTACAAATTTTTTTCCATATAAAATCTTGTTGTTGTAATTTTTCTCTACTTTTTAATAACGGGAAATATTCTATTAAATAATCTAATTCTAATAATTCACAAAATTTATGTAATACATAACTATATGATAAAAAATTTTTTCTATTTTCTGGACAATTTTTCATAAATGGTGTCTGTATTTCTTTAAACATACTTCTTAATTTTTCCTCACATTCTCTAGTAATAATAGGTGAACTACGGCCAGATATAACATTTATTATATTTGTTATATTTTCATAATATTTATTGTATTTTAATTTTTTTAATATCTCTCTAACTTGTTTATTTGTAATTTTTGTTATATCTAAATGTATATTTTTCTTTAATTCATTTAATACATCTGTATATATTTGACTTGGTATATCTGTAGTTTCTTTGCCCTGAAATTGAGTAATCCATTCATTGAAATGATTAATGCGTTTATATGCAAAATAACTTATTTCTTTTGGTGTTTCTTTATATGATGTTTTATCATTTTCAAATAATACTTTTTCAGTAAATCCACATTTATTACAAAATATATTACTTTCTAAATTCATATATATTAAATGAGTATTCCCGCAATTTGGGCATATATTAATTGTTTCATCTATATCTTTTAGATTTTCATTTAAATATGAATCATCTATATTTGATAAATATTTTATTATAATATTATCATCTTTATCATCTTTATCATCTTTATCATCTTTATCATCTTTATCATCTTTATCAATAATTTTTTCTTGATTAAAAAAATTCAAAATACTATTATCTATGGGTTTACTTTTAGTTGATGTATAATTATTATTATAATAATCATTTAATATTAATCCATTATCTAAATAATAATCATTAATATCGTCTTCAATTTCATTTGATTTTTCAACAGATTTTTCAATAGATAATTTTTTTTTTGTAAATTCATCTATTATATCTTTATGAACTACATCAATTGTTATTCGAGCATCACTATGACATTTTTTTAAGGGTTTATCTTTGACAGACATTATTATATCAATTATAGTTATTCTTTAAATTATATTTAAATTATATTTAATTTATAAATTAAGATTAATAACAATAAGATTAATACATAATTATAATTAATATTTATATTTATTAAATTTGTATTATTATTTGCAATATGAAATAAACAACCTTTAAAATATTCTCGTGTAAATAATGTTAATAATATTGTAAAAAATACATAATATTTGTTATATTTTTCTTTAAAAAAGAATACACCTATAAATATACTTAATGTAAAAAATATATGCGATATTTCAATTAGTATATTATTTTTAATAATACTACCTATTAAGAGTAATACTTGTCCAAATATCATCGTACATAATAAATATTTATCATTTGTTTTACTAATAGTATATAAATATATAGTAATTATCATAAAAAATAAACATGGCAATAATAAATTATTCATATAGTTATATAATATCATATATTAAGATTATCTAATATATTTAACAGAATAATATCCACAAAATATATCATAATTAAATTGATCATTTTTATCTTTATCATAATTACGATCTATTTTTTCTGGGTTGGATATTATATTATTTGAAGCATCTAAATTAGATATAGGATCGTGTCCGGTTTTATGACTCCAATAACCATTTAAATCTTGTCTATAAAAATGATAATCTAAGTGTGTTCCTTTTTTATCTAAAACTAAAGCAATTCTATAATGATCGCATGGTATTTCAGTATCTATATTATCTAATTTAGTTATACCGGGAAAATCACACTGCATCATTTTTTCTATATTTTTACAATCATATTCAAATTCTAGATTACATTTTTCACCGGGTTGCCTCTTTTCTATAATATCAGTTTCCATAATATTCATAACATATGAGTAACAATTATTTATTTCATGATCATCTACACTTAATTCCCATTTATCGGGATTATAACTTGGTCCACCACATTTACTATTTTGTATTGGACAATAATTATTCATAATATAATATATTATATATTATAAATGGCAGATGAATTAGAAAGGAGATTACAAGCTTTAATGAGTCAAGAATATGTGCCATCACCAATTCATATACCTGATTCAAATGATTTACAAGAAAGATTATATAGAATGGAACATAGACATAGACCATTAAACTTATCAGATTATCCATTATTGAGAAATAGAATGATACATAAAAATATGGGTAATATACCAATAGTTCCAGAAACTTATAATGTGGCAGATCCAGTAGATGAATTAAGAAATATGGCATCAAGTCGTATACAGCGTCATAATAGACATAAGTTGACACAAAAAAGGCGTTTAAATAAAGCAAAACATAGATTATCAATTGTAAAAATACCAGAATTAGATATTGATGTAAAAAGATTATTAGGTGAACGATATATTAAAAAAGGTGGTTCTAGTAGTGAATTATCAAATGAACAAGAACAATTCGATGAATTTCTAAGTGGTATTGAAGAAGGATATAATCCTTATCCAGATATGACAAGATCTATGACAGCATTAAGAAATATAGATACACCATTACACAATATTGGCGATTTGGCTCTATTAGATAGGGTATCATCATATGTTGGACCTGCAAGAAAAGCAATAAAATTAAAAGAATTAAGAGCATCAAATATTGAATTAATACAAAATTTCAAATCTAATGTTAAAAATTTAAATGATAGAGGACTAAGTGAAAATGTAAAAGATAGTTATTATGCTAGAATATTATATAATAATACACATGATAATATTAATTTAATATACCGTATTATAAGTCAATCTCCTTTTATCCAAACTACTATTCAATCTATGTTTAATTTACCAGATGATGTAGCAAATTTATTAATTGATGCAATTTTAGTATTAGAAGACGAGATTGATCCATCTTATAGTGAAGCAACATTGCCAAGATTATTAAAATATCTAATTATAAGTGATAATTTAAATAATTTTATTATGAGTTTTGGATTATTAATGAGATTAAGAACTGAATATTCTGAAATAGAAAAAGAAACATTTATAAATAATTTCTTAAAAAAGATACAAGTTTAATTATTTACAACCTGCACAATTTTTACAATACCAACGATTCAATCCCATTAAATCTAATCCAACATGTAATATTAATCCAGTAAAAAATAAAGATACCCACATACCTTTATTATTAAATATAAAATTCGTATTGATACCTTCAAATTTTGCTACAATATACCTAACTACTAAACCAAGCAGTAATACACTTAAACCAACAACGAAACCCTCTACAGATATTTTTTTAATATAACTCATCTTTATTATAGATTTTATTTAATTTATATGTAATTCTTTATAAATATTTTGAAATATGTTCTAATAAACTAGGATCATATCTCATACTACTCATGGGTCCCTCCCTCGATTCCATACTTTTCATTAATGCTAATTTTCTACTATTTTTTAATGTTTTTACTCTATTGCGCGTCATTCTACGTCTATTTATCCTTTGAACTCTAAATATGTCCATATAATATTTTAATATTTCGGCTTCATCATCAAAACTTTCGCGTATAGATATATCATATGCTGTATTGCCATCTGTATCACGAATGAATGGATTTGCTCCTTCTATTAAAAATAATCTTAATAGTTGTAAATTATTTTCAAAGATTATCCAATGTAATGATGAACCCGTATCATTAGTATAATTTACATTTGCTCCTGCCCCTAATAATAATAATGTTATTGTCATATTTGTATTTTGAACTGATAACATTAGTGGACTCATAAATTCATTTATACCTAAATCTGTAATATATTTGTCAAAATTTGGATTTAATCCTCTTTCCAAAAACCCCCTAACTGCACCAATATTGTTTTCTTGAACTGCATCAATTAATCTATTTTTCATAATACCAGAATTTATATCAGTAGTCATTTATTATATATATATAAATTTGAAATAAATAAATTAAATTAACAGGTAAATTCTATAAAAATGCTATCATATGATAAATTATCAAAAGATGATACAAAAGATGTTACAAAAGATGTCCATTGTTCTAGAAAATGTAAAGCATATTCTATAATAATATTATTAGTAGTTTGTCTAATCGTAATATTAATTGTAATATCATTAGGCAATTATAAATTAGGTTCAAATAACAAAGCAAGTTTATATTTTAATAGACATCGTCGTCATCATGATTGTACTAATATAGATTATATATATAGACCAGAAAGTAATAGATATGGATGTTGTGAATTCAAAGACAATTTAAATAAAATCTATACAATATCAGCAAATAGAAATATAAAAAGAGATGAAAGTGGAAGTAATTGTCCAACATATAATAATTTAATATATGATTATATAGATTATATAGAAGCATATCCTATATATTTTCATATTGATAAAGATATTATTCTAGAAGAAAAATGTATTATAAATAATATTACATTACATTTAGAAAAGGGACACTGTCCATCAACATATACGATAAAATTGGCATATGAAAATTATTATATATCACCTTATTCAGATTATATATTTTTAGGAATAATTATATCACTATTCTTATGCTTTATTTCTCTATGTTAATATTTATCATCCATTATTTTTTTTAATGTTTCTCTGCCAATACTAATATCTTCATTTAATTGTAATAATCTGATACAATTTTTAATATTTGTTTCATAATCTGATTTGTATAAAGTGATCTTTTCTAATACATCATCATATTTTTTAGGTTTTCTTTTTTTATCAACATTATGATATTTTAATACTATACCTTTATCAGTTTGAACGTATCCCTCTATTACAAGATTACCATATGTAACATTATCATGACATTTTTTACATAATTGAACTAAATTATGAATATTGTTTTTGTGAAAATGTGTAAAATTACCATTACTATCCGCGTCACATTGTTCTACAATATGATGTGTTTCTTCTGCTATATCATTACATACTTTACATTTATCTAACACTATTTTTTTATTATATGGAGATGTTTTTAATGGTTTATCTTCTACAATATCTATACCGTTTGCAATATCTAAAAAATCCTGAGGTAATCCCAATGCTTCACATACTTTCATTCCATAAATTGACGGACCAGGTCCTTTTTTAAGTTTTCTATTATAAATTAATGTGCCATTATCATTTATAATTGCCAAATGATATACATTTAAATTATGTAATTCATGTATCTCATTTAAATCCATTAACTGATGTAAATGTGATGTAAAAACAAAACTACATTTACGATTACATAATGTATGTAAACCAGCATAAACAATTTTTATAGCAGATATTGTTTCTGTACCACTACATAACTCATCGCCTAATACTAATGATTTATCATCTGCTAAATTTACAATACTACGAAGTTCATTCATTTCAACTGCAAATGTAGATTCAGATTTAAATATATTATCATTATTTAAAATTCTTGTAAAAATTTGTGTGTATGGAACAAATTCAAAACTTTTACAAGCAACATATAAACCAGCTTGTGCCATTATTAAATTTAATCCAATTGCTTTCATATAAGTTGATTTACCACAAGCATTTGTTCCAAATAATAATATACCATCATTACATAAATTTACATCATTTACTACATATTCGGTATCTCGATTAATACATTCAACTATAGGATGTCTCATATCTACTGCATTTATCATACTATCTTTGCAATCAGATATATTTGGTTTATAATAATTATTATCAATTGATAATTTCGCACCACTACTATAAAAATCTATATTACCTATTAAATCATGAATCGTTTTTAATGTTATACTATAATTATCATATAAATATTTGATTGTTTCATTGTAATATTGTGAATTTAATTCGGATACAGATTTATATAAATCATATTTCTTTTTTGATATATCTTTCATTGTATTGCATAATATATATGTGCTATTTCCATCTTTTGTTTTAAAAACAAAGTCATCCCTTTTAAATGTATAAATAGTTTCATTAGATGAATCCTTTACATGAATATTTGTATCACCAATATTACTCATTCTTTGTTTAAATGTTTGTGCTCTGCGCTTTGTACAATATAAAAACCATTCACCATCTTTACCATCAGTACATTTTATTACATCGTTTTTATCATCAATAAATTTACTTAATCTATTACATATATATTCAATATGACAATCTAGATTTAATATATCAGAATCAATCCTATCAATATCATTAAACTTATTTGGTTTAAATATAGATCGTCGAATATTTATAATTGGATCATTTGTCACTTTTTGAAAATCAAATGTTTCTCTAACATCTTGCATAAATTTATCAAAAATTTCTATGTTTTTCTTATCATGTACAAGATTGTCTATTTTGTTTAAACATTTTTTAACAAACTCATATGATAAAATAGTAGAATAAAAATTATATGGCATTAATATATTTAATGCCATTAAACGTAATGATTTATCTAAATCATTTATTTGATATAAGTCATCTCTAATAATTTTATAATGGTCATCTCTAATATAATATTCAATATTATCATATCTAGATTTTAATACATCTTTATCAGTAGATGGATATAATAATCTATTTTTTAATAATCTTTTACCCATAGATGTCATACAAATATTACATATACTTAATAATGATTCATTTTTACCTTTAAAATAACTATAATTATTAATAATATTAAGTTGTCTTATACTATTTGATGTTAAAATTAATGTACCCTTTTTATTATATTTTTTCGGATATTCAATATTTTCTAAAATATCTCTTTTATGTTCTCGAATATATAAAATCAAATATACAAAAGATAATCTAATTTCATCATGATCTAAATATAATATATCAAAAACATCAACCATATTTTTAACTCGATAAATATCCATTAAAACATCTCTTTGATAACTAGGTTTTTTATAAATTGAATCAGTGAAATGATTTATACGAAAACATTTTGTATTTAAATCCCATTTATTTAGTATATCATCGTGTGATAATTGATAATTAGTACATTGAAAAATACACTCTTTTGGATTATAAAAATTTATATATCTTGATATTTCATCTATACAAAAATTATTATCATTTTCTATATTATCAATCATATGATTCATACTATTACCAGTTGATAAATCTATAGCAGATATACCTGCTTTTAATATACTATCACCTTTATAATCATAGCATTCAATATATATGCTCATTAAATAATTATTATATCCTTTATTATGAATTATCGATGTACCAGGTGATAATATTTGCGTTGCTTTACGTTCTGGATTTGGTGGTTCAGTAATTTGTTCTATTAAAACAACCGTGTAATCGTTGTTTAATAAATTAGAAATATGTTTTTCTTGTGATACTAATGGAAATCCAGCCATTAAATATTCTAATGTATCATGTGATTTAATAGTTTTTTTGCCAACTGCAATACTTAAAATATCATCACAAATATGATTGATATCAGTTTCGCCACACATATTTTTAGAATCCAAATTTGCACAAATTTCAAAAAAACTACCAAGTTGAATTAAAACAATTGTATTTGGACCATATATATTTTTATATTTTTTGACATATTTATCATATTCATATAGTATATGATCTTTATTCATAATTACATATATAATATTACAAAGATATCTTTAATATTAATTTAAAAATATTTATAATATTTATAATATTTATAATATTTATATTATTATAAATGGAATTAATCGAAGCAATTGAAGACTATGAAGACAATGATGTTGAAATTGTAATTAGATTATTAAATAGTGGCGTTGATGTAAATTATCAGGAAGATACTGTGGGAGAATCACCATTAATGACGGCTTCAAGGGAAGGTAAAAAGAATATGCTTGATATACTATTAAATGCAGGTGCGGATATAAATCTTTTAGATCAAGATGGTAATAATGCATTAATATATGCTATTTCAGGCATGCGCCTCAATATACGAGCGAATAATCGATTAATAGTAAAGACATTATTAGATAATGGGATAGATCCAAATATTAGAAATGATGATGGCCAAACAGCATATGATCTCGCAATGTATTTTGGAAATATTGAAATTGCAGAATTAATAAATAATCATGTAATAAGTAGCCCAAATAGTATACCAAGTGATCCAGATTATGAATTGATGAAAAATCAAGCAGCAACACAAATACAAAGAAGAATGAGAGGTAGACAATTGAGACAAAATAGAAATTATACGCGTAGAAATACAGGGTTACAATCATTTAATCCTAATAGAAGAGAAAGATTTAGAAGATTTACAGATCATAATCGTATGTTAGATGAAAATGATCCATTAAGTGGATATTTACATGATGTATATTTTCCACCAAAAAAATCATCAAGTAAATCATCTAGTAAATCATCTAGTAAATCATCTAGTAAACACAAAGTAGCAAAGAAAAAACGTAACAGAAAAAACAGATATTAATTTGAAATAATAATATTAATATTTGTATATTATATGAAATGATTGCTTTAGCACTAGCAAACCGCAACCGCACAAGTTATATTATTAATCACAATACATTTATGTATTTGAATAAAGATAAAGAGGATAAAGAAAAAAAGAAAAATAAAGTATTTAATTTATTTAATAGAATAAGATATCTTAATAAATAAAACCTAAAATAAATTTACATATTTTTTTCTAACCATATATAAGAATCCTCAAAAAAATACTTAGTACTTAAATACATAAGTAAACCAAATACAATTGAATGTAATACTAGAACAATCATATGATTTGTACCATATTTAGTTCCTAATATTGTTGCTATGGCCATATCAACAATATTAAATAACATAGGATTCGCAACAATTAAAAATAAGATTGAAGCAGTAATTGAAACTTGAACAGATTTCATTGCTAAACTTTTCCGAATACTCATTATATTATAATAGATATTTTATTTAAAATTTAATAAGTAAGAGTAAATATGAATGAATATCAATATAATAATTATGATAAATATGAAAATAATGTAAAAATACACGAAGCATATACAAATAATACAACATCTGATGAAAGTGAAAATTATTTTGGTACTATATTATTATTATTTGTAAGTAGTATTTTTTGTAGTTATTTTTATGATATAGTAAAAAATAAAATAGTTAAAGAATGTAATAATTATAAAATAAATAATGAATTAAATGAAAAGATCTTAAATATAGAAACTGATATAATATGTAGTATATGTTTAGAAAATTTAAAAAAAAATGAAAAATGTATAGAATTCGAATGTAAACATATATATCATAAAGATTGTATTAAAGAATGGTTACAAAATCATAAAAATTGTCCGAATTGTAGAAAAATAATTATATAATTATAATTATAATGAATCTAAAATCAATTATTAAAAAAGTTGATAATAAAAAAGTATTAACCTGTATATTACTTGTAATTGTTGGTTATATGACTGCCCAATTATTTATGAGAAAAGTAAATGGTTTTAATGTTGGTGGTCAATCTTGTAAATGTACAACTGGAACTACAGGAATAGATTGTGTAGATAGTGCTAATTCAAAGCTCATCAGAAGTGGTAAATTTTGCACGGATCAAAAAACTGAAGATACATGTAAAACTGCAGGAGGAAGAACATTTATTGGAAAAAATACTTGTAAATGGACACCTGGACCCACCCCTACACCTGGACCACCAGGTGGAAAAACACCAACACCTGGACCACCAGGTGGAAAAACACCAACACCTGGACCCACCCCTACACCTGGACCACCAGGTGGAAAAACACCAACACCTGGACCACCAGGTGGAAAAACACCAACACCTGGACCACCAGGTGGAAAAACACCAACACCAACACCAACACCATCATACAGTTGTAGTTCAACAAGTATTTTTAGTGCAGATAAATGCTTAAAAAATGGATCTGTAGTTACAGATCCAAGTAGTGATGATGGTTGTAAAGACTGTCATGGTATATTATCTCCGCATAAGTTTTGGTTATGGTTAATTATAGTTATATCAATTATAGTATTTTTAATTATAATATATGCAATATCTTAAAAAAAAATATTTTATAAGTATAATTAAATGTTAAGTATGTTGTCTAAAATCTTATTTATAATCGGTATTATTTTCATAATAATTGGTTATTCAAATCAAATAACAATTAAAAAACACGATAATAGAGAAATTGAATTTATACCAAGAAGTGTTTTTGATGAAATTGCAATGTCAACAAATCTAAATTAAATTATTTACAAACTCGATAATATGGATATTCGCCACAAGTTTTACTCTTTCTCATAATTTTACAAATATCTCCTGGAACTAACATTTTCAGTTTAGCAACTGGATCATTTCTTAAAATAATTGGTAATTGATCAATTGTACAATTACAATCATCTAATATTTTTTTAATATCTGTCGAATTTCTATATACAATATGTTTAGGTACAATATCATGTTCTAAAATATTAAATTGTAAAGTTTTAATATCAAACATAAATACATTACCAAAATGTCTAGTTTCTAATCCAATATCATTATCAACGATATTATCATTATTATTTTTTAATAATAAATTTAAGTCATTACATAAAACTTGAATAGTATCTCTAATTGGTTCATTTAAGATAATAATCATATTATCAGTATAATCGAATATATCTTCTTCATATAGTTTCATAATATTTGTAACTATGCTTTTCATCGTTTTTGTTTTACCACCTTTTTGAAAATTATAATATATAATGTGTAATTTATGATTTTTTAAGATTTTATGATTTAATATAAAATTACAAGCATTACCATTAGAAGATTTACCTAAACTTAAATATGGGTTATCTTTTGTAGATTCTAAATCAAATAATTTATCCATTTCTTCAATACTATATACTGGTATATTGTCTGTATCGTATTCATTTTTTAATACTTCTTTAAGAATTTTTCTAGATTTTACAATTTGTCCAATAACTTCCATATTATATTATGTATTTATATATAATATTTAAATATCAAATTTATTTATAATTAAAAAAAAATAATATGTATATTATAATGAAACTTCAAGACTTTATGAATGATGATACTTGTCAAATATTATTTGCAATTATCGTTGGTATAATTATTTGCTATTTTATCTTTGGTTCATCTGGTTCATGTAATAGAGACGGTTTCAGTGTTGGCGGGCAGCCGCAGCCATGTCTAGATTATGTCAGGGATACATTAAATAAAGATGAACCATCTAGTCTTTGTTATGGCGAAGATGCTGATGATCAAATTATATCAGCATCGTGTTGTGAAGTTTTAGATCCAGCATGGTCTGTCGCTAATGCTGGTTGTGATTGGAGAACAGACCCAGATGCCGTGCCATTTAAAACCATGTTAGAGGATGAGATGGCTTTATGTGCAATACAACCATGGAATGACCAACCATCGCCAGAGATGATTCAAGCTTTAAGAAATATGGATAAAGATGAAGATGGTAGGGTTGATATAGATGATGTCCGGATGCTATTAGCGTCATATGGTAATACGGGGGCCGCATCTGTTGCTTCATTTGATGAAACTGGTGATGGTCGGGTTAATATAGAGGATTTATTACTTACATTATCAGCATATGGTGATACAGTACCTGAACAAACACCAACACCAACACCTACACCATCATTGACTCCTGATGCTATAAATAAGAAACAAGCTATAGAAAAAATATTAGGGAAAAAAATAATATTACTTAAAATTATTAGACCATTAGTAGATGACGCAGATGCTAGCACGGATAAAACTCGGTTAGATACTTATACTCTTACATATCTTCAAGGGATGGATACTACTACACTTGGTACACATTTACGTGATTTCGAACTAATGGAAGAGAAATATGGTTTAAAATCTGTTTATCTTGATAATTCTGCAACGGGTCAATTACAAAATAAAACTGCTCCATTTACTTCATTAATGAAATGTCAAGTAGATTTAGTTACATATAAAAATTTAGCCTCTGTTTTGAATTCATCACAAAAGCCAATAATGATGGGTGATCCTTATACACCTTTTAGTTATCTTCCATCAGATGTAAAAGAAGATGAATTTTGTAATTTTGAAGATGGAGTTTTTTTAGCAGTTGGAAATAGAGAAAGAATAGATCCATTAGCAAATTTGGTTAGTGAACAAATGTATGGAGATGCAATGAGTGCAGATGGCACTTCTTTAGTATTTTGTCAAGGTCAAGGTCAAGGTCAAGGTCAAGGTCAAGGTCAAGGTCAAACTCAATTAACCATTGCCAGAAGTGATGTAAGTTTTAGTTTCAATGAATATGCAACTTATTTAGCAGGACAAATGGATATTGACCAAACTGATACTACATTTAACGCTTGGAAAACAAACGTAGATAATAGTGTACATGGACAATCAAATTTATTTGTAGTCGAAGATAATACAGATGCTATCGTTCCTTCTACTACGATGAATCCATTATTAATGAAATTAATAATGCCAGATGGAACGGAATTAACACCTGGTTCATTATCTTTTGAAGGAATATTAATAGGTATATATGGATTAAGTTCTGATGGTAGAGCATATACATCACCAATAGATATAACCAATAACCCCCAAGCATACTATCAAACATATGATAAAACAAAAATAGTAGAATCTGGATATAAAAATATGGCAAAATTAGGATATTTAGTACAAAAAATAATGAAAGGAACAGATAATTTAATGCCAGAACAATTTGATGCTTTTTCTGGGTTAAGATATAATAGTCTAACTTCTGCCATTGCCACTGTACCACAAACTGCTGATCCTTCCGCTCCACAGCCAAATACATCATGTCAAGAATCTGGAAAAGATATGTTAGAATTAACATTATTAGATTTAAGTCAACAGAATATTACATTTGAAATAATAGATCCAGATACATTATTCCAGGAAGGTTATTCTTTTAGTGCTGATGGAAAAACTATAACTACTCCTACAGATACTTCATTGGGGCCAGATAATATCGATAGTCGTAAAACATATAGAGCTATAGATGAAAATAATACAATTATTCTTCCACCGCTCTCACCAGGTCTAAAATTTGCTGTAACTGTTGGTATACCTAAAACACCTTGTCAAAATTATATATTTCACACAAGCAGATTTGGTTGTGAATTTAATAATGAGCCAACCGCAGCATGTTGTGCACATATGTCGTCACATTCGCTATTCGGGTGTGATCTTTCTGATTCTAATGCAAATCCTACGGCAATTAATCAAATTCAAACTTACATAGATAGTTGTTATTCAGGAGACCACCTTTCAACACCAACACCAACGCCTGCGCCTACACCAACACCTGGACCAACGCCTGCGCCTACACCAACACCAACACCAACGCCAACACCTGGACCTGGACCAGCACCAGCAGTATCACCACCACCACCACCTGGACAAGGTGTACAACCACAAATGCCTACAACAGGAGGAGGGGGAGGTATTTGTGGTGATGCACCGACTTTTCTAACTTGTAATACAGGTACAAGAAAAGATGATGCAACGGTTATGTCTACTAATAATTTTGAAAATGATTGCTGTTGTCTTAGAATGACTGATACACTCACAACTACCACCAATCTCGGTACTATTAGAACTTGCGAGGATTATGCCCGATTTATGAGAGAAAATACAAGCTACACAGACCAATTCATCGCCAATGCACCAGACGCAGGTGTTACAGAGTGTTGTGGTTGGGATCCAACTAATGGTTTCTAATAATATTGAAAATAATTAATAAATCATATTAAAACAATTAAAACAATTAATAAATCATATTAAAATAATTAATAAATCATATTAAAACAAATAAAAAATCTAAGTTATATTATAAAATGTTCAAAGATATTAAAGTTGAAGAAATCGTAGTATATTTAATGCTAATTGTAGTTGGTTATTATATTGCAAAAATGTTTAGTAGAAGTTGTAATGGATTTAGTGTTGGCGGACGAACATGTGGTGATTATCCGGATTTTCTAACTTGTAATACGGGTTCCCGTCAATCAGATAATAAACAAATTATAACCAATTTTACGAATGATTGTTGTAAATAATATTTTTTTTAAATTTATATATACATATATATTATAATGAATTTAAGTAATCTCTTAAATAATAGTAATATTCAAATATTATTATTAATCATCCTAATATTAATCATATTTAATCTATATTCAAAAAAATGTAATATAGAAAAATTTAGTATAGGTGGACAAACATGTGGTGATGCACCGGATTTTCTAACTTGTAATACAGGTACAAGAAAACCTGATGCAACGGTTATACCTACTAATAATTTTCAAGAGCATTGCTGTGGTCCACGAACATGTGGTGATACACCGGTATTTCTAACTTGTAATACAGGTACAAGAAAAGATGATGCAACGGTTATGCCTACTAATAATTTTCAAGAGCATTGTTGTGAACCAGAACTATCACAAAATATAGAAGGATGTACTAATCCAAATGCTACAAATTATAATCCACTTGCAAATTCGGATGATGGCTCTTGTACAATGTCATTGGGAGGTGGAGGAGTATCAGCACCCACAGTAGACCCTATACCTGGATGTATTGACTCTGCAGCTAGTAATTATGATTCAAGTGCTACAGTAGATGATGGGACTTGTGTCGACACAACACCAACACCAACACCAACACCAACGCCAACACCTGGACCAACACCAACACCAACACCAACACCTGGACCAACACCAACGCCTGGACCAACACCAACACCAACACCAACACCAACACCTGGACCAACACCAACACCAACACCTACACCTACACCAACACCAACGCCAACACCAACACCTGCAACAGGACCAGGAACACAACCGGGAGGTGGAGGACCAGCAACACAACCGGGAGGTGGAGGACCAGCTATGTGTTCAACTTTTGCATGCCAGGCTCCATTTATTAGTAAAGAGAATGCGAATAATATTCCTATGAGGGTAACTAATTCCGATTCTGATAATGTAATATTATGTTGCGATTATGTAATTAGTAGCGATGTTGATGGTGAAGAATGTACAAATGATGATTTAGATGATTTTAAAGACAGTTGGAATGTACAAGGATGTGATACTTTTAATCCTTTAAGTAATGATTTGGATCTGGGCGATACATGTAATTTTAGTTGTGAAGACGGTAGTAGTAGACGTTCTTCGGATGGGTTGAATACTCTAGAACATTCAGATTATTTACCTGACAATGGAGAAGCCAGATGCACAGCAAATGGACTTGTTATTGATGCTGATTTTATATATCCGGCCCGAACAACATGTCTAAATGATTGTGTTGCTGGAAATGATTTTGGCGATAGAGTATTTAGCAATTGTACATTTAATAATATTGGACCTTATACAGCTTCAGATTTGTTGGGCAACGATGCTATAATACCCGATGGGGGAGAATGTGAAGTAAAATGTGCCGAAGGTAAACTCCCAAAAATGATAGATCTAGCACAGTCAGAACATGTAGATGATGATGATGATGATAATACTGATGAATCTGAAATAGACGCTGTTAATGTATTTTGTAGTAATGGTACTCCTTATAATATCGACAGTGTGCTCGATCGAAACGGGCCTGAATTTAGATATACATGTTGTAATATATGTGGTGTAGAATTAGACCCAATGGAGATAATAGAATTAAATCAGGGCCACGGCCGTCCCCAAGGATTGGTTGGTGTAGATTTAGAGGTGCAAGCAGAATTTTTACCAGTTTGTGCTTGTATAGCTTTAGACGATTGGGCGGTAGCAATGGAGATAGCCGGGTTTGTAGCATTTCTAATAGGTATTGAAGCTGCAAATCAGATATTTAATTTATTTCAAACATCTTGGGAACAATCGCCAAGGTCGGAGCGGGCGCCTGCACCTGTAGCACCGTCTCCACCTGTAGCACCGCCTCTACCTGATTCACCTGGACCACCTGGACCACCTGATCCACTTGGACCAGATGGTTTGTCTTTTGAATCATCAGGTAATCCAGATTATAGTTGTATTGGAAATGATAATAATACATATTCATGTGTATCAGCATCCAATGATGATAGAATTGGTGTATATAATACAAGTAATTGTGATAATAAGTGTAATGATTACAATAATTTTATTTTCTACAATATTTTTAATAACGAATATACAACATTTCAAAATCAATCTGATGATGATAAAGAAAGAGAAAGACAACGTGCAAACGAAATGTTACGTAGAAGTTCTGAAGCAAGAGAAATTATTGGTACAAGTTGTTTTGATAAATTAATATCAGAACAATGTCCAATAGATAAAGAATTAATAACTAATAATATAAATAATCTTAAAAGTATAAGAGCAGATTATTATACATTTGTAGACAATTGTTGCAAAGATATATTATCAACTACAGTAGAAGGACCTCGTAATAGATGTGTAGATGTAACATCATGTATAGGAACAAGACAAATACATGAAAGAACTTATGAAACAATACCGGGTGGACATATTCCAGAAGATTATTGTTGTGAACCGATGCCAAATACAAATTGTGAAGATTTATTTACAAATCTCATTAGTGATTGTAATAATGTAGATTTAGATGATTTAACATCAAATAGTGTAGATTGCTGTAATTCAGTTTATAATATAAATAATTCACTTGATACTTGTAGAGACTATTTATCTTCAACAGATGGGGGTCAAGGAACTATTGTGAATGATATTATACAAGCACAATCAAGATGTCAAAATATGAATTATCAAATAAGTGATGAATTAACTAGTCAAATTATAGATGTAATGGGAGATAGTGTAGATGATTGTAATATAACACAACAAGAAATATTAGATAATGTAGAAGCTACTAGATTACTTAATACAGAATACTTAACTCGTGGTATTGATCCAAATACAATTAATATAGAAAATATTCTTGTAGATAGTAGACCTTGTCTTATTGGAACAGATCCTGGAACTTGTCAAAATGGTACATGTATATCAAACCCAGCACCACCTGCACCAGTAGCACCTCCTAATATGCAAGAACCTGATTGTAATATAGATCCGTCAACTACAAATTTTTCTTGTGATTCTACTAGAGAATGTAGAGATATATGTGATAATTGGTATTGTGATTCATCATCAGGTTATTGTGAAGATTAAATATTAATTTAGTATAATTATATTAATCCTAACTATCTTTTTCTACATCGTCACCCTTTCCATAAACATTTGTTGAACCATTCTTACTACTATAAATATCATTCATATGTTCAAATAATACTGGGTTTGAAATATTTGTAGGTGTAACAATTTTTGATGCAACACTCATAGTTTGTAATTCTTGTATTAATAATTTAGCAGTATAAGGTATTTGTATAATATTTTTATCAGTTATAGGACTATTATCATATGATATTAATCCAGTATATTTATCTATTTGAACATTATATTTATCCGCTCTTTCCATCATACTTTCATTTAAAAATCCCACGACACCATGACCCAATATACTATCTCTTTCCATCTCACCAATTCTTAAACCACCTTGATTACCTCTACCACCGGCGGGTTGTCTAGTCAACATTTCTAATGGACCAGTTCCTCTAGAAAACATTTTATCTGAAACCATAATTTTAAGTCTTTGATAATATGTTGGACCAATAAATATACTAGTATGTAATTGTTCACCAGTAATACCACTATACATAACTTCATTACCATGTTTTTCAAAATTATATTTTTCTAATATATTTGTATAAGAATCTATATTATTATTTTGAAATGGTGTTGCATCTCCATATCTACCACTCATAACTGAACTTTTTCCCAAAACAACTTCTAATAATTGATTAATAGTCATACGACTCGGAATGGCGTGTGGATTAATCATTAAATCTGGCACTATACCTTCTTTAGTAAAAGGCATTTCATGTTGTTCTAATAACATACCACACATACCTTTTTGTCCACATCTACTTGCATATTTATCACCAACATCTGGAATTTTTTCTTTGAATATTCGTATTTTACATTTTCTAAGATTATCACGATTTTTTGTAACAACAACACGATCAACTTTTCCACTTGTCATAAATTTTACTTTTTTACCAGATATACTATTTATTTCTGTACCATCGGCTAATATTTTTGTCATTGTTTTAGATACAATAATATCATCAAAATCAACATATTCACCTTCTCTAACAAAACCATTCTCATCTAATTTATCATAATTATCTGAATCTTTTTTAAACACATTTTTTAAATCAGTTGGATTAAAAAATCGATCAACATCACCATTCATATTAATTGTTTCATCGTCTTCATAACTTTTAAAACTCATACTATTAAACATACCCCTTTCAACTGAATTACGATTAACAATAATACTATCTTCTTGATTATAACCAGTATAACTTGCAATAGCAACAACAATATTCATACCATTAGGTAATTTATCAACATCTGTATATTTATTATATCTTGTTGTTACAATTGGTTTTTGAGGATAATTTAATATATTACCAGCAGTATCAAATCTTGTATTATATGCACTACTATATACACCAACCGCTTGTTTTGTTTGTTGACAACTAAAAACATTTCTAGGATATTGACTATGTTCTGGAAAAGGTATTTGAAGTGCTAATGGAGATAATATTAAACTACTATGTATTTCACAGTGTGTATAATCATGATTAATACTATAAATATCTCTAGCTATAAAAGCATATTCACTTTCCATTGAATCAATATATTCTAATGGTGCTGCATTATTTTCCAAAAATGTTAAATATTCTGTACCATGATCTCGTTTAATATTGTCTAATACATCTTTATGATATATTTCATCATAAACAGAAATATTTGTATCTAATTTATACATATAACCATGAACACATGATTTCCAGTTTTTCATTAATTCTAAATTACCATTAATCAAATCATTAACTTTATTGCCATCTGTATCATATTTTAATATTAAAATCGGACGAACAATTCTACCACTATCAGTAAATATATACATTTCATTCATATTTTTATTCCATGATATAGATGTGTAAATATTAATGATACTATTTAGTTTCAATAATTTAAATAATCTATATAAGAATTCTGGATCTCTATGTAAACCCATCCATTTACCATTAATAAAAACTTTACAATATATATAAATATCCTTATATACAATTTCATTTAATGTTAATAAATTATGTTCTAATAGAGCATTATAAATTCCATCAATTGAAATATTAAATGATATAGTACTAATAATACTTAAATGATTATATACACCAACATTTCCTCCATCAGGCGATTCTGTTGGGCAAACAAATCCCCATTGAGAATTATGTAATCTTCTTGGTCCAATAGTTTTACTACCAGCTGGTAATGGTGTTACTAATCTCCGAATATGTGATAATGTTCCTAACATACTGAGTCTATTTAAATCTTGAACAATGCCTTGTCTAGCTGATATACTTGTGCCAAAAGTTCCACCAAATGATTTATTAATACTATTCATAATAGAAACATCAAATATCATATTTTTATTTTGCAAATTAATAATATTAAAGATATCCTTATTAACTTTTTCAAAATTAAATTTATATTCTGTATCAATTTTTAAAGATATATTTCTTTGATATTTTGACCATAATTCGCGATATAAATCTAATAATAATGTTCCAGGAGTATCAATTCTTTTATAACTATAATTATCTCTATCAGTTTTTTTAATAACACCTAAATGTGTTAATAATAATTTACGAACACTATATGCTAAAAATTTAGATTTTGCAATATTGTCATTTTTATAATTTGGTAAAAAATTATTATTTAATATATCAATAACATTTATATTATCTTTTTCTTTTGTTTGTAATGATAAAAATTTATAAGCATTCTTTTGTGTATATATAGGTTCTGAATCTTTAATTGTATTTAATAACTTATCTAACAATTCATTTTTTAAATTATCGCTATCATTTTCATAAATAATCATATTTAAAATTTCTTTATCAGTTTGTATACCTAGAGCCCTAAATAATACAAATAATGGAATTTTAAATTTTGAATTTTCACCAACACCTATGCCTAAAATTCTAACAACTATATGATTTTTATATTCTGATTTAGCCATTTTTTTAGCAATATTACTTCTAATATATGATATTGCATTTGTTCTAGATGATTGAAAACCCTCAGTGGATATAGATTTTAATAAACATTGTAATATAATACTATCTTCAGGTGAATCATTTATATATAATATATTATCAACCTTTTTTTCTTGTGACAATATTACTTTTTCTTTACCTTTAATAATAAAATATCCACCTGGATCATATGGGCATTCTCCTAATTCAGTTAATTTTTGATTCTCTAATCCATTTAATAAACAAGGTTTAGAATGAACCATTATAGGTATTGAACCAATATTAACTTTTTCAAAATTTTGATATTCTGTTTTTTTAATTTCATTATCTATTATTTTTATAGCTATATTACAAAATATATTCATACCATAATTTAATGATTTTAATCTAGCATCATTTGGATACATATATTTCATCATATTTACAGTATCATCATAAATAGTAGGTGTTGATAAAAATATGTTTTCCATATTTACAAAATCTCTATCTGATTCTTTATCATCTGATTTATTAAATGTTTCCCCAAAATAAATATATATTTCAT